>OLHA01000052.1_pt1 | contig 65381 bp, 50 predicted proteins | sample 1605961 | NCBI WGS metagenome assembly OLHA01 (sample SAMN03283288) | human gut metagenome | biome: human-associated habitat; material: feces | host: Homo sapiens | place: Peru | collected 2012
GAGCGAGACTTTTTGACGAGAGGAGGAGCAAGACAAGCGGGCGGATGTCACGCGTAACCACGCGGGACGTAGCTTAGCGGTCTTTGTGACGACGAGGTGTGCGTTCCCTACAAGCGGAAAGCTGTCCGCTTGAAGTGTAGGGTCGCCGCACCTGCGGCGTCCGCGACCGTAAACATACGGAAGATTAAAAAACGTGCGTTCGACGGACGGGCATTGCAAGGATAGAAATTTACATTGTGTAAACGTTCCCTCGATTTCATGTTTGACCGTCGCCCAATCGGACGGCATTTGCACAATTTAAAACAAAAACGCGAAAGTGGTTTCGCAAAAGGGTATGGTGAATAATAATGGCAAGAACAATGGTTTTTCCCGACAGCTATGCGTCCGCGCTTACACAGCGTGACACACAGAAAGCCATAAAGCTTATAAAAGACACTTTTCAGGTGAAGCTTGCCGAGGCGCTGAACCTCGACCGCATAACGGCGCCTGTCATGGTCACGCGCGAATCGGGCATCAACGACGATTTGAACGGCGTCGAGCGCAAGGTTCATTTTACCATGAAAGAAATTCCCGGTGTCGCAGAGGTTGTGCAGAGTCTGGCAAAATGGAAAAGAACGGCACTCGGAAAATACGGCTATGAGCCGGGAGTCGGTATCTACACCGACATGAACGCCATTCGCCGCGACGACGACTGCGACAACCTCCACTCGCTTTTCGTCGACCAGTGGGACTGGGAAAAGGTGATAACGCGCGGCGACAGAACAACCGGATTTCTTATGGACACCGTGAAAAAAATCGTGCGCGCGCTCAGGGAGACGAACGATATTCTCTGTGAGAAATATCCCGCGCTTTCGTGCAGAATAAAAGACGATGTGTTTTTCATTACGACGCAGGAGCTTGAGGACATGTATCCCGATTTGTCACCCAAGCAGCGCGAGAATGAGATTGTCAAAAAACACGGCACGGTATTCCTCATGCAGATAGGCGACAAGCTTAAAAGCGGAATAAAGCACGACGGACGCGCTCCCGACTATGACGATTGGGCGCTTAACGGAGACATTCTTTTGTGGAATGACGTGCTTAAATGCGCATTTGAGATATCGTCCATGGGTATCAGAGTTGACGAAAAAAGTCTGTACGAGCAGCTTAAAAAGGCGGATGCGCTCGAAAGAGAAAAGTTCCCCTATCATAAGGGCATACTGGACGGCACGCTGCCGCTCACAATAGGCGGCGGACTCGGTCAGTCCCGCATATGCATGCTGCTGCTCCAAAAGGCTCACATAGGCGAGGTGCAGGTGTCGATTTGGCCCGAAGACATGCGCAGAGAATGCGAAGCGCACAACATAATACTGCTCTGATTCGGTTTTTTTGACGTGAGAAAGGATCGTTTCGGGGATCTTCACCCGGCAGTCAATTTAATATACATTTTGCTTGTTTCGGCATTTGCAATGACGCTGCGCCATCCTGCGGCGCAGCTCATTTGTTTTTTCTGCGTCCTTTTATGGCTTGCCTTCGGCGGAGGGAAAACACGGGCGCTGTTTGCCGCGGCAGGCGGCATTCCGGCGGCGGCGCTTGCCGCACTGATAAATGCGCTTTTCAACCGCGCGGGCAGCACCGTTCTGTTTCGTTTGCCGTCCGGCGGCGGCGTTACGCTTGAAAGCACGCTCTACGGCGTATCGTCCGGCGCAATGCTTGTCACGGTGCTTGTGCTGCTTGCGTGTTCCGAACGCGTGCTGGACGATGAGCGCATTACCGCGCTTTTCGGACGGCGGCTTCCGTCTCTTGCGCTGCTTTTGAGCATGACGCTGCGCGCCGTGCCGTCTTTTGTGCGATGCCTGACCGAAATAAACGGTCTGCGGCGTCCTGCCGGGAGAAGTGCCGCAGACGGAAATCTGCGGCAGCGTATGCGGAGCTGTGCCGAAATTCTGACCTCCGCGATGCGGATAAGCCTCGAAGGGGTTTCACTTACGGCTGAGAGTATGAACAGCCGCGGCTACGGGCTTGCGGGACGTACTTCATTTTCACGATACCGTTTTTCGGCGCGTGATATTGCCGCACTTATATACTTTTTGACTCTCGGCGCGGCGGTTTTTGCATGCGCGGCCAAGGGCGGTTTTTCGTTTGATTATTTTCCGCGCATTTCTCATTTGCGTTTCGACGCATTTTGCACCGTGTCGTGCATTGTATATTTTTTGCTTTGCATATTTCCTTTTGCGTATAATTTAACGGAGGTGCTTCGGTGGACTGCTTCACGCTCGAAAATTTGACATTTTCATATGAAAGCGCCGCCGAAAATGCGCTTGACGGAGTGACGCTCTCTTTCCGCGAAGGCTCGTTTACGGTGATCTGCGGAGAGTCCGGCAGCGGAAAATCAACGCTGCTGCGCTGCCTGAAAACGTCGCTTTTGCCGAAGGGCAGCTTTTCCGGGAAAGTCCTTTTTCGCGGAGTCCCCATATCGCAGACCGATGCGCGCACGCAGGCGGCAAAAATCGGTTTTGTATCGCAGTCGCCCGAAGCGCAGACCGTAACGGATACCGTCGGACGCGAGCTTGCGTTCGGTTTGGAGTGCGTGGGAGTGTCCCCCGATACAATTCGCCGCAGAGTGGCGTCGACAGCGACATTTTTCGGACTGAACGAAATATTTTACCGTCGCACATCCGAGCTTTCGGGCGGACAGAAGCAGCTTTTGGCGCTTGCCGCCGTCACGGCTCTGTCACCCGAGGTGATAATTCTCGACGAACCGACGTCGCAGCTTGACCCTCTCGCCGCGTTCTCTTTCACGGAGATGCTTGCGCGTCTCAACCGCGAAACGGGCGTTACGGTGATAATCGCGGAACAGCGGCTCGAAAATGTGCTGCCGTTTGCGACTGACATTGCCGTGCTCGACCGCGGACGCGTTGTCTGTTCTGCGCCGCCTGCCGAAATTGCCGCCTGTCTGAAAAAAAACGGCAGCGTTATGACAGCGGCAATGCCCGCGCCCGTGCGCGTGTTTTCCGCTTTGAGCGGCGAGGGCGAATGTCCCGTTTCGGTTGCCGGCGGACGTGCGTTTCTGAAAGAATATATGTCCGAGAGCCGAGGTAAAGCCGAAAACGCAAAAAGGCGCTCACCGCAGCAGCACGCCTTCGCCGAACAGGAGAAAGTTTTCGAGTCTGCCGCATCCGATGCTTCATCGGTTAATCCGCACGGAATGCATGCGCGGCAAAAGACGCGTGGCGAAATTGCCGTTTCCGCCGACAGATGTTATTTTCGCTACGGTAAAAACGACGCCGATATTATAAAAAACTTTTCTTTTACGCTTTACAGGGGCGAGTTCTTTGCGCTTCTCGGAGGAAACGGTTCGGGCAAGACCACGGCGCTCAAGCTGCTCGGCGGCATAAAAAAACCGTATTCCGGCAAAACGGCGGCATACGGGCGCATCGGCGTGCTGCCGCAGGAGCCGCGCATGCTTTTTTCAAAGGATACGGTGCGCGAGGAGATTTTACATGCGCTGTCCGGCAAACGGGTATCAACAGCCGCCGAAAAAAGTGCGGCGCGCAGCGCTTCCGCTTTTTTCGCGGACGAAAACGACGTGTCCGACACCTGCAGAACGTCGTTTGACAGTAATACGCGTATTGAAAAAATTGCTGAAATGTGCAAAATAAGTCATTTGCTTGACCGCGATCCTTTTGACCTTTCGGGCGGCGAGACGCTTCGCGCCGCACTTGCCGTTGTGCTTGCACAGTCTCCCGATATTCTGCTGCTCGACGAGCCGACAAACGGGGCCGACGCCGCTTTTAAATCTTATCTTGCAAAGCTCCTCTCCGAGCTGCTTTCGCGCGGTGTAAGCGTGTTCGCGGTCAGTCACGATGTTGAGTTTTGCGCCGAACACGCCGACAGATGCGGACTGTTTTTTGACGGCGCGATAATTTCGGACGGTACTCCGACGGAGTTTTTCTCGGACGGCAGCCTTTATGCCACCGCAGCCGCGAGAATGTCGCACGGAATTATAAAAAATGCCGTCACCGTTGAAGATATTCTGACAGCTCTTTCTTTTGGAAACGGGAGAAACGGCGGCATTCAAAATCAACACGATGACAAAAATAACGTCTGCTGCGATTGCGGCGGCAGGCTCTGCGAGGATGACGCGTCTGCGGCTTTTTCAGCGGAGTTTCGCCGACCGTCCGAAGATGATCGACAAGCCGAAACGCAAGGCAAGTCAAATGTTCACGGGCTGCCCCTCACGGAGATGCACCGGGGCAAAACGGAGGTCGGCGGCAGTGCGGAACGCCGAAATAAGACGGTGTGTAAAAACCGTCTCACTCCCTTACGTTTGATTTCGGGCGTTCTCTTTACGGCGGCTGCTGCCGCAATGCTTGTTGTAATTAGCGCTAAAATAAATATATTTTCGCCGTTTCCGTCGCTGCAGAATCTTACGCCGACGCTTAAGAGCCTTATAAAATACTCGCTTCTCACGGTGTCGCTGTTCGGAGCCGTGCTGTCGTTCGGTTCAAAAGCGAAAAAAACAGGTGCGGCAGAATGCGCAGAAACGGAGCTTTCTCTCCGTCCGCGGAAAAATGCCCCTTTGCCGCGCCGCACCGCGTTCGCATGTGCCGGAGCACTTCTGCTCATTCCGGTAACGGTAATGTTCGGTGTGTTCTTTTTGAAAAATAAAAACAGCGGAATTGTTTCCGCAGCCGTTCTCACCGAGTGCCTGCTGCCGTTTTTTATTGCATTTGAGGGAAAAAAGCCGAAAGCCGCAGAGCTTGCCGTGCTTGCGTCCCTGTGTGCCGCCGGAGCCGCCGGACGCGCCGCCTTCTTTATGCTGCCGCAGTTCAAGCCCGTTATGGCACTTGCCGTCGTCGCGGGCGTGTCTCTCGGTGCGGAGTCGGGATTTCTCGTCGGCGCGGTTACGATGCTCGTTTCGAATATCATGTTTTCGCAGGGTCCGTGGACGCCGTGGCAAATGTTTTCAATGGGCATTATCGGTTTTCTTGCGGGACTGCTTGCCGACCGAGGTCTGCTCCCTCGCCGCAGAGCGCCGCTTGCCGTTTTCGGGGGCGTGTGCGCCGTTGTTATCTACGGCGGCATTATGAATCCCGCGTCCGTTTTGATGTATTCCCCGCAGGCGCTGAACGCAAAAACGCTGCTCGCGTCCTATGCGTCCGGCTTCGCGCTCGACATCGTCCACGCCCTTGCCACCGCATTTTTCCTGTTCGTTTCCGCCGAGCCGCTTATAAAAATGCTGACGCGAATCAAAAATAAATACCTGTAAAACGGTGTTTTTTTTGAATATCGGAAAACAACCGGTTTCCAAAAGGACTATAATAATACAGAAAAAAAGAGATACGTTATGCTCGACACGCGTGCCGAGTGCGAAAAGCACAACATAATTCTGCCGTAAAAGCTTTCGGTAACAACAAAAAACCTGTGAGCGGATCATTTTTTCTGCTCACAGGATTTTTTTATTCACTCTTTTGCACCGGCTGAGCTGCCGTTGTTATTTCTTATTCCGATTTCGGCAAGAAGGGCTGTCGCGTCTCATATTTTACTTATTGCTTTCAAAATTTGAAAACGGAGAACGCATTCCGCCGACGGAAACACTGATAAGACTTGCGGATTTTTACGATGTCAGCATTGATTATACCCCAAAATTAACAGATAACAGCCGATATTATGAGGTGGTTCGACATTGACTGAATTTGTAAATTCTGATACAATATAACGGTATATTTCAAACATACATCGATCTTTTCAATCGGCGATAAGCTGTCCGACTAACGGTTTTTTTCTTTTGCGAAAACCGTTGAGCGGAGTTTATTTACGGTATAATTCCCCCGAAAAAAAGGAGTGAGCACATCCGATGAAAATAAAGACTTATAATAAGCTCGTCCGCGACAATATCCCCGAAATAATACGCGAGGGCGGCGGCGAATGTGTAACGGAGGTGCTTTCGGACGGCGATTACCTCCGCGCGCTCGACAGCAAGCTGAGCGAGGAAATGAAAGAGTACACCGACAGCCGCGATATTGAGGAATTGGCGGATATTCTTGAAGTTGTCTATGCTGCCGCAGGCGCACGCGGAATCACGCGCGACGCGCTCGAAAATATACGGACTGAAAAGCACCGCAGGAACGGCGGTTTTTCAAAAAAACTGTTTTTGAAAGAAGTACACGAACAAGAATAAAAAGGAGTTTTTCGCAATGAAAAATACGCGTGCCGCCGGTGTGCTGATGCACATAACCTCGCTGCCGTCGCCGTACGGGGTGGGAGTTTTCGGCAGAGATACAAAGAATTTTATTGATTTTCTTGCAGATATGCGCTTTTTATACTGGCAGGTGCTGCCGTTTGTGCCGACCGACGAAATGAATTCGCCCTACTGCTCGCCGTCGTCGTTTGCGGGCAACGAGCTTTTTATCGACCCCGACGGTCTGCGCGACCGCGGACTCTGTACCGACGCCGATATCGCCGATTGCGTTTACGGCGGTTCCCCGTACACCGCCGCCTATTCCTTTGCTGCCGAAAAACGCGAAAAGCTGCTGAAAAAATCGTATGCAAATGCGAACGAAAAAATAAAAAAGAGTGCTGCGGCGTTTGCCGAAAAGCATCCGCATATTGCCGAATACGCATATTTCGCCGCGCTGAAAGCGAAAAACGGCGGTAAGCCGTGGTATGAGTGGGAAAAAAACGAGGCGGATTTCGCGCACTTCATGAAGTCCGGCAGGGAGTGCATAAAAGATGATTTTGAGTTTATTTGCTTCAAGCAGTATATATTTTTTGAGCAATGGAGCGAAATAAAAAAATATGCCGACGGGAAAAACGTGAAAATAATCGGTGATATGCCTATATATGTCGCGCTCGATTCTGCGGACGTGTGGGCATGTCCCGAAAACTTCCGACTCGACCTCAAAACGTTCAAGCCGCAGTCGGTCGCGGGAGTTCCGCCCGATTACTTTTCGGAGGACGGGCAGCTTTGGGGCAATCCGCTCTACGATTGGGAGCACATGGAAAAGGACGGCTGTAAATGGTGGCTTGAGAGGCTCGGCTCAGCCTTTGACATGTTTGACGTGGTGCGCATTGACCATTTCAGGGCTTTTGCAAGCTACTGGGCGGTGCCTGCCGATTCCGATACCGCGAAAAACGGAGAGTGGCAAAAGGGGCCGGGCATGAAGTTTTTCAACAGGCTCTTTGAAAAATATCCCGATGCGCCCGTTATTGCCGAGGATCTCGGCGTGTTCGGCGAGGATGTCACCGAGCTGCTGCGCGAAACGGGTTTTCCCGGCATGAAGGTGATTCAGTTTGCGTTCACTCCCGGCGCCGATTCGCTGCATCTGCCGCACCACTGCACGCCGAACAGCGCAGTCTACTGCGGCACGCACGACAATAACACACTGTTCGGATGGCTGTTTGAAGCACCCGAGGCGGAGCGGAATTACATTCTGCGTTATGTCGGCTTTCGCGGCGATAACTGGGGCGAGGGCGGTTATCATGCGCCCGCCTGCCGCAGTATTATCGAGACTGTGTGGCGCACCTCATCGCGTATCGCTGTTATCGCGTTTCAGGATATGTGCGGCTTCGGCAATGACGCGCGCATGAATATACCCGGCGTGCCGGAGCTTAACTGGCGCTTCAGAACCACCGCCGAAACTATAGCAAACGTCGATAAAAAATATTTCAGGGAAATAAACGCGCTGTTCGGACGGGCGGCAATGCCCGGTGAGGCTGTGCCGCGATAACGGGACGGCGATCCGTGTAAGATATTATTCGTCAATTTTATGTTCCCCCGTCGACCGACCGAACGGCAGTTGCGCATGCTTTCCACCTACAAGAGGAAACCCATTTGCACAATTCCGAAAAAAACACAGAAACAGCGGTTTATAAAAAAGAAATCAGCCTGACCGCCTGATACTGCAAAAAAGTCGGCAGCAAGGCGGCGCGTCACGAGCGCGTTTACAAGCGGTAAAAATGCACAAAACCAGACCGCTTGAAACGGTCGCCGCGAAATCTGCCGTAAATAATATAATTTCAACAAAGAAAGGAGAGAGCGATATGAAAAACGATTTTTTGACGGAGCACCGTACCGTTGTCATTGAAAAGGTCAAGGAGTCGGCGCTGTCCGTCATTCCGATTGTCGCAATCGTCGTTATTTTGTGTCTCACCGTGACCCCTCTCGGCACGGATCTTTTGCTGTGCTTTCTCGTCGGCGCACTTTTGCTTGTGCTCGGCATGGGTTTTTTTTCACTCGGAGCCGACACGGCAATGAGCCGCATCGGCAACCGTATAGGCACATCGCTCACTAAAACAAAAAATCTGCCGCTGATTCTCACGGTCAGCTTTATGCTCGGCTTTGCCGTAACCGTTGCGGAGCCTGATTTGCAGGTGCTTGCCGACACCGTGCCGCACATCAACAATATTGTACTTCTCGTCACCGTCGGCGTCGGAGTCGGATTTTTCCTTGCGCTTTGCATGCTGCGAATAATCACGGGTATCAAATTGCGGTGGATATTGATAATATGCTATGCTTTGCTCTTTGTCCTTGCGTTTTTTGCGGACAGCGACTTTGTGGGCATTGCGTTTGATTCGGGCGGCGTCACCACCGGTCCGATGACCGTTCCGTTTATTCTTGCTCTCGGTATGGGTGTTGCGAAGATACGAAGCGATAAAAACGCCGAGGCGGACTCCTTCGGTCTTGTCGCGCTGTCGTCGGTAGGCCCGATACTGTCCGTGCTGATACTCGGATTTTTCTATCCCGAACAAAACGGTGTTGCCGACATGAGCACGGCGTCGTTTTCTTCCACTGCCGAAATAGGACGCGCATACCTTGCCGCGGTGCCGTCTTATCTGAAGGAAACGTCAGTTGCGCTGCTCCCGGTTGTCATTATCTTTCTGATTTTCCAGATAGCAATGCTCAGAATGAGCAAAAGAAGCTTTACAAAAATACTTATCGGCGTCGTGTATACATATGTAGGGCTTGTGTTGTTCCTCACGGGCGTGAACGTCGGTTTTTCGCCGCTCGGCAGCGTGCTCGGTCAAGAGCTTGCCGCAGGGTGGACCAAGTGGCTTCTTATTCCTCTGTCAATGCTCATAGGGTGGTTTATCATCTCCGCCGAGCCTGCCGTGGCAGTGCTCGAAAAGCAGATAGAGGAGGTGAGCGCGGGCGCTATCCCCGGCAGGGCGATAAAAATAAGTCTGTCGGTCGCGGTGTCGCTTGCAATGGGCTTTTCGATGCTGCGTGTGCTGACGGGGATTCCTCTCATGTGGTTTTTGATTCCCGGTTATGCCGTCGCGCTTACGCTTTCGTTTTTTGTACCCGATATCTACACCGCCATCGCGTTTGACTCCGGCGGCGTTGCGTCCGGTCCCATGACCGCGGCTTTCACGCTCCAGTTCGTAATGGGGGCAAGTCATGCCCTCGGAGGGAATATTTTGAGCGACGCGTTCGGAGTCGTGGCGCTTGTCGCAATGATGCCGCTTATATCTATTCAGACGGTCGGCTTTGTGTTTGAACGCAAAAGCAAGTCCGAAAAGACAGCCGTCGAAGCCTACGGCGAATACGACATTGTCGAGCTTTGGGAGGAGAGCGCATGAACTTCGTAATTTCAATAGTCAATCCCGCCGCGCGTGCTGCAATGTGTGAAATTTATAACACGCTGCATCTTCCGCTTGCGGTCGATATCCCCGGTAAGGGTACCGCCGCCGAGAGCATGCTGGAGCTGCTCGGCATAGAATCCGTTGAAAAACACATGTTCGTGACCGTAGCGGACAGGGAGACGACAAAAGAGCTTGTCTCGCTGCACCGCAAACGCCTTTTCACGGGCGTTCCCGGTCACGGTATCGTGATAAGCATACCCGTAAAAAGCGTAGGAGGAGGAAAAACCTTGGCATATTTGAGTCAGAACAAAATTCCCGAAAAGCGTGCGCCCGAAATTTCGCCCGCGTACGAGCTGGTTATCGCCATCGGCAACGAAGGGTGCACCGACACCGTTATGAATGCCGCGCGCGCCGCAGGAGCCACGGGGGGAACCGTCATACACGGCAAAGGAACAGGCGCGAAAACCGACGAAAAGTTTTATAATGTTTCTATCGCAAAGGAAAAGGAAGTAATTCTCATCGTCGCGCAGTCCGAGCGAAAGGCGGAGATAATGAAAAGCGTCCTCGAAAAAGCCGGACCCGAAACTCCGTCGGGCGTTATAGTTTTCTCCCTTCCCGTGAACGAAACTGCCGGGTTCGGGATGTTTGAATAGTATGTGAATCAAAACAAAAAAATTATACCGAAAACGGAATGCAAAGATTAAGACTGCCGAAAAACAATTATTAAAGGCAATTGAAAAGGGAGCCGGACGCATCCGACTCCCTTACGCGTAGTCCGCAGACATCCGCCGCATTTCTGTATTATATATTACCACGGCTGATTAAAATATGCAAGTCCAAAATTAAGATTTAATATAGTTTTTTAACTGTATTATTTTTTTGCGAGTGTCTGTAAACAAGATTTTGTTGAAAACGTTAACAGGAAATTGTTTTCTTAATGATTCATATCCGTGGAAGTATCCCATATAACGCAATTTTCTTTTTTGCGTGCTCCCGAAAATGTTAATTCTTTTGTTTTTTCTGATATATTTCATTAACGAATTTATTGACATTGGCATAACAATCGCCGCCCGATTTAAAAGTATATCTCCGAGACGCGTGAATGTCAATAATTGTCAACGAAATAAAACAAGAGATGAAAAACAGAGTTGTTGTGCAAATACTTTATTCGGGCGAAGAAGTTATCCTAAAGCAGCGAAAATTTAAATAAAAATTTCCGGCTGCAACAGTTTGTACCTTTTAACCGTCTTATATGTGTAAGGACACCGAAGGAGATAAACCGGATGAACGGAAAAGAACTTGAAAATTTCATAAAACAGGCGAAAAAGGGCGATGCGCACGCTTTCGGTATAGTCTGCGGCGGTTTGTTGCAGGATGCCTACCGTTTTGCACTGTTCTATATGAAAAATCCGCATGATGCGGAGGACGCGGTGCAGGACGCCTGTCTTAAGGCGTGGCAGAAGCTGCCCGACCTCAAAAAAACCGAAGCCTTTCGCACATGGTTCTTCAAGATTCTCTCCAACATCTGCAAAAGCTCGCTGTCATCTCTCAAGGTCGTTGTTCCGACGGAAGAAATTCCTGACGCGCCCGCCGAAAACGAGAACACCGAGCTGAAATTCGAAATGAGAGAGCTGCTTGAGAGCTTGCCGCCGGACGACAGACGCATCGTTCTGCTGTCGGTTGTCGCGGGCTTTTCGAGCCGCGAGATAGCCGTGATAACCGGCTCCAACGCGAACACCGTAAGATCGCGTTTGTCGCGCGCTTTACGCTCACTCAAAGCTCAAATATCGACGGAGGTACAGACAAATGAAACAGCAATATGACAACATAAGCACGGATTCCCGCGATATCCGCGCCGCTCTGGCAAAAACGGATTTTCCCCCGTCCCTGTCATCGGAGGCGATTGAGGATCTCGTTGCGGGAGTTCCGCAGAAAAAATCAAAGAAAAAAACCGTCAAAAAAGCAATTGCCGGCGTGCTTGCGGCGTGTGTTGCGCTGTGCGGCTTATTTGCGCTTGACGCTGCGGTGTACGCCCCCGTTATCAAGCCCGCTCCGGACGGAAAACCCGGTTATACGCAGGACTACTCAAAGATACTGGCGATAATCAGGGACTACCGAAAGTCCGAAAGATTCAAAAATAAGATAAGAAGCTACTCGTCCGCTTTTATGTACGGCGCATACAACGAGAAAGCGGCAGGCGCGGCAATGCCGGGCGATACGGACGGCTCGTCGCAGGAATCGGCATCCGTCGGTTCGGCATACAACGACGCCTTTTCGCAGACGAACACACGCGTCGCGGGCATAGGCGAGGCAGATATTGTGAAAACGGACGGCAAAAATCTCTATGTCGTTCGCGGTGAAACGGTTTTTATCCTTAAAATTCTCGACGGCGGCAGGGTTGAAAAGCTTGCGGAGCTTTCCCCGCTCGACGGCATTGCGGATGAGGAAAAGGACGAACCCGTTTCCGACGGCGATATCTCGCTTTACGGCAACGAGGTTTTCTTCAGGGCATACGACAGCTGCGTAAGCGGCAATTACAGAAGCGTGAACGGAATATATGTGTCCGACGGCAGACTTTGTGTCGGAATGTCGTGTATCAGGAACGGAAAGCGTCAGACGGGCATCGCGATATACGATATTTCGGGCGGTTCCGCTCCCGTGTTGAAAAAGGTATTCATGCAGGACGGCGCAAGCGTTTCCTCCCGTGCGGTGGGCGATTCGTTTATTCTTGTTTCGCAATCGGTTGTGTATGACAGCGCGAGTATCGACGACAGCGTCATTCCCGAGGTTGCCGCCGGCGGAACGGACGGGCTTAAATCCGAGAAGATATCTGCCGGAAGCATTGCCGTTGCCGATGCGGATTCCCCGACGGGCTTCCTCATCGTGAGCAAAATCGACACAAAAAATCTCACAAGCGAACCCTCAACGACGGCTTTGCTCGGCGGCGGTACGGATATCTACTGCACCGATTCCACCCTCTACGTCTGTTCGGGTCGTTGGGACGACAAATACAAAAAACATATTTCAAGGCTGATGTCCTTTGATATCACGGGCGAAGCACCCGAATTTAAGGCGAGCGGCGAATTTGCGGGCAGTATCCTCAACACGTTTTCGATTGATGAGTATAACGGCTATGTCCGCGTCGCGGCGCAGCTTGACGAGCACTCATGCGTTTATGTCTTCGACGGCAGTTTGAAGGTCGTCGGCAAGGTTGATAAAATCGCTCCCGGCGAAAGCATCAGAGCGGTAAGGTTTTCGGGCAGTACAGGCTATGTGGTCACCTTCTATCAGACCGACCCTCTGTTTGTGCTCGACCTCACGGAGCCGACAGCACCCGTTATTGTCGGCGAGCTTAAAATTCCCGGTTTTTCGTCCTATCTGCACCCCGTCGGTGAAAATCTGCTTCTCGGCGTCGGCACAGGCGGCACGGAGAAGGGCACGGACGGCAGCGCAAAGCTCTCGCTTTTTGACGTGTCAGACCCAAAAACGCCCAAAGAAATCGACACTCTTATACTCAAAAATGCGGATTTTAACACCGAATACAAGGCGTTTGTGACCGATGCCTCCGATAATACGTTCCTTGTGCCATATGACAGATGGCAGTATAAGACCGTCAACGAGGGCTTTGTACACGAAACGGTGAGCAGTCAGACCGCAGGCATCCTTCGCGTGGCTGTCGAGAACGGCAGGATTGTTCAAAGGAACGATTATTCCGTTACAAAAGCTGCCGACGGAAGTGCGGAAGGCTATCAGTTCTCCCGCGCGGCATTTGTCGGCGACACCGTGTACGGCATTGACTGTTGGAGCACCAACGGCAGAGTCGTTTCGTTCGATAAGACAACGGGCGAAAAGCTCTCCGAGTTTATATATCACAACTATTGATTTAATGTCGGATATTGCATTATCCGCGATTGAATAAAAATGTGCCGCTGCCGCGTTCGCAGCAGCCCGAACTGCAAAAAAGACTGTATTTTGCTTCCTTCATTAAAACCGGAGGCTCGGCGAAATACGGTCTTTGTTTTTTGTATTTTTTTCGGCTTTTTTTTCGCGGTGCCGGCAACGGCTTCCGAGAAGTGCTTTCCGACTCCGAATGTGTTAAAAAGTGACTCTGTGTTTTTTTCATCGTTTTGTTTCTGCGGCAGAAAAAGAGCGGAGCGGTTGAGAGAATTGCTCTTGACAGAATGTGCTTTTTTGGAAAACCACTTGCGTCAAAACGGCAGATACGCGGTCAAAACGAACATCTTGACAAGTTCTGCGATAGTCTGTATGATAAATTCAAGAGGTGAAAAAATGGCCGCGAAGAAAATATTTTTGTGCATTAGCTCGGCAGTTGTATATCTTTACGGCATTATAAACGCAACAGCAACATTATTATATTTTTTTGCGTCACTTTCGGAGTGCGCTTTATATGAAAATATAATTACGGCGGACGTATACACATGGCATATCTTCGGCATTTTTGCAATCGGTACGCCGATAGTCAAGCTGTGGCAAAAAAACAAAGAGGATAAAGAGACGCCGTTCGCAAAATTCTTAAAAACCGACATTGTTCTGCACGCGGCGTTTACCGTTATAAGTGCAGCATGTATCATATTTTTGTTCAACCGTGCTTTTTAACGGAAAACGTATTCGGTAATAATCCTCTGCACTTTGTAAAATAAAGCGCAGAGGTTTTTGTGCAAAAGGCAGAAAATTTTATCGGAAATGCATAAAAAAACGATTGTTGTTTCGGCGCTGCGGATCTCCGTGCCGACGAAAAAGACGGACGGAAAAAATGCGGAATTTTTACACTTGATTACGGTTTTTATATGTGATAAAATATATACAATACAGTTAAAAACACCGATGAAAGTCTTATCGTGCGCAGGGCTGAACAACGGGAGACGAACGGCAGGGAGGGAAGCGGCGCAGCACGGAATCACCGCTTGCCGTTTTGCGGCAGCCGTGAAGCTGCCGGGGTGCGTTTTTTGCGCCGAAGCGTGACGGCAGCGGCTTGCTTCGGGCAAAATGCGTCATTAAATTTATCCGATCAATCGGCTGTAAAAATTAAAAGGGAGAGAAAGAAATGAAAACAAAAGTCAAACGTATGCTCGCGCTTTGCCTTGCATTGCTCACGATTTTGTCGGTACAGTCCTTTGCCGCGGCGGCGCTTGCGGCGGATGTTGCGGCGGATGTTGCGGACGGTGAAACGGAGTCTGCGTCGGAGGTGCCCGACAGATCGGCTTTTGATGCGCTCCCCGGAGATACCGTCGTTGCAAAGCTGTATATTTGCTCGCAGCAGCTCGGCTTCGGTCACTCATGGATCTACATCGAGAGCATGTTCGACGGCGATATGCCTGTCGGCTGCTGCAATCTTAAAGCGTTTCAGGGCGTGTCAATGGGTACTTTCGCGGTGACGCGCGCAGACGGACCGGGACTTTATTACAACGTCGAGGCGTATTGCGCGAACAAATGGGGCTTGAGCAGTCAGGCGTGGCTCGGCACGGAGATTACAAAGGATCAGCTTGTCGCGGTGAGCGATAAAATCATGTTTTCCAACCGTTGGGATTTCTTCCGCAACTGCACATTCTTTGCCGCGGGCATCTGGAATACCGTCTCCGACAAGCGCATAAGCGCGTTCATTTTCCCGATGTTCATAAAGATGCAGATACTCAACCGCGGCGGCAGCAGAGACGTCGAAATGAAACCCGTCGAGGCATCCGACTGCTTCAAACAGAAGGGCAACGGCACCTCCGCCGTCATCGAGCAGGTCAGCGACCGCTCACTCACCTCAAAACTGTTCTGAACCGCTGCGAAAAAATTTTTTAATAAGTCAAACGTCAGAAAAAGACCTTATGCAGGGTCTTTTTTTTATGCCAGTGAGCACAACGGCGTCAATTGTGATATGATGTAAAATGAAAAACAAACGGAGGAATTCTAATGGACATCAGAAAAATAACGGACGAAGCGGTAAAGTGTTTTATTGACTATTTAAATGAAAATGAACGCAGCAGTATCACTGTTGAAAAATACAACCGAGACATTAAAGCGTTCAGACGGTTTACCGGGGACGGCGAGATTATCAAAGAGACAGTTATAGGGTACAAGCAACAGCTTTTAAGTAACGGTTATGCGGAGCGCAGCGTTAACTCAATGATTGCCTCTGTAAACAGTTTTTTTCGTTTTTTGGGATGGTTTGACTGCCGTGTTAAAGCAATAAAGCTATCTCCGGAAATATTCCGTCCGGACGAAAAAGAGCTTACGCGCTGCGAGTATGAAAAACTTGTTCACACTGCGATAAAAAACGGAAATGAGAGGCTTGCGGTTATTTTACAGACAATTTGCGGGACCGGAATGCGAGTAAGTGAATTACGTTTTGTGACGGTTGAAGCGGTAAAACGCGGAGAGGCTCACGTTCATTGTAAGGGAAAATACCGCAAAGTTTTTATTGTAAAAGAGTTAAAAAGAATAATATTGGCTTATGCGGAAAAAAATCATATTAGCACAGGTGTGGTCTTTCGCTCCCGCGGCGGCGAACCGCTCAACCGTACCGTTATATGGAGAGATATGAAAAAAATATGTGCAGCAGCAAGGGTCAATCCGTCAAAAGTCTTTCCTCATAACCTCCGACATCTGTTTGCACGTGTTTTTTATAAAAAAGAAAAGGACATCGCCAAATTGGCAGATATCCTCGGTCACAGCAGTATAAACACGACCCGTATATACATAATTTCAACAGGGAGAGAGCATGAGCGTAAAATGGAGAAAATGGGACTGGTGCATCCTATAAGAGTGTGAAACATAATATTTATTATGTTGCAAATCAAAAGGAAACCGATAATTCTGTCCTTTTTTCATCATACAATATACCATACCTTAAATTCGATTTCAATACCTTTTTGTAAGAATTATCAAATAAAACAATGAAATGATAATAAGAAGAATTTTCATTGTGTTTTTTGAACAAAAAACAACAAAGATCAGGTAATTAAATACGAATTGTTCATTTTTCAAAATAGCTGTTTGACTGTATTACGTGTAAACGTATACGGTTTTTTTGTGTTATACACAATTTACAGTAAACAAAAATGAAACATAATAAATATTATGTTGTTTTATCTGGTGGTGCTTTAGATCAGGGAGGCATTATGACAAAGTACAAGAGTAAATTAAAGGAGAATCGCCTCTTTGTAACGGCAAAGATATCTAAAGAAAATGAAATTAACATTCATGAGACGGAGTTTTTGTCAAAAAATTATATTCGAGGTATTCTTTCTCCGAAGCTTAAAGGAAAACGCAGACTTGTATATTCCGGACCGTCGGCAACACCTTTGTTTTCATACCTAACGAGACCTATAACAAAGCATGAGTTTTTTTTGATAACGGAACAGTTAATTGATGTTGCAAGACGCGTCAGGAAAAAAAAGCTTTTCCCGAATAAAATTGTATTCGATATGACTTGTATTTTTATAAACGAAGCAACAAAAGAACTGCAATTTCTTTATTTACCGCTTTCCACTGTAAGCGCAGCACCGGACATGACAGCTTTCTTGAGGAATTTAACCTACTCTGTAACTCCGGCGGCAGAACGAGACACCGAATATCTGTCACGGTTTCTGTTTTTTCTTAACGGTATGCAGGAATACGAAGCTGCGAGAATCGAGCAATTTATCGGTTCGGAAGACAGAACCGTAATTGATATAATAAAAAAACCGAATTGTCAGGAGAGCGGAAAAATTACTGATAAGCCGTTTGACGGGCATGAAATAAACGTTGATGACGATGAAGGAACAGCTCAGTTGATTGAAGAAGACGACGGAACTGTGCGGTTGGAAGAGGAAGACGATACTACGGGACTTCTCACCGAAGAAGATGACGACGCTACTGGGTTGCTTGATGCACCTCCGATAAACTATCCGTCGCTTTACAGAGTGCTGACCGACGAAAACATCTCGATAAATAAACCGGTATTTCGTCTCGGAAAGGAAAAAAGTTACGTGGACTATTTTGTTCAGAATAACAATGCCGTCAGCAGAAGTCATGCGGATATAATCACAAGAGGAACAAAATATTACATTATTGACCTTAATTCAAAAAACAGGACATGGGTCAACGGGCAGTTTATTCCCCCTCAATATGAGATAGAGATATTTAATAATGACAGAATAAAACTTGCAAACGAGGAATTTATTTTTACCGTGTAACTTTTTTCGTTCTGCAAAAGAAATCCGTGATCGGATGAGGAGTGTAGATTATGCATTTTACAGCAACTGCGGATACCGATATCGGGATATCAAAGAGTACAAACCAAGACAGCATTTTAATAAGGCAGTCGGGTTATGACGGCGGAGAGGTTTTGCTTGCAGTCGTTTGTGACGGAATGGGAGGGCTTGCAAAAGGCGAACTTGCAAGCGCAACCGTTATACGTGCTTTTGATAAGTGGTTTGATAATGATCTGCCGTATGAGCTTGTCAATGTTGACATGAATGTTATCGGCGGAAAATGGGAACTGATGCTTAAGTCGCTCAATATCGACATAGGAGAATACGGTGACAGCTGCCATATCAGTCTCGGCACAACTTTTACGGGAATACTGTTTATTAAGGATAGATATCTTATTGCGCATGTAGGCGATACACGGGTGTATTACATCGGCGACAAAATGAATCAGCTTACCTCAGACCATACGTTTGTGGCAAGGGAGATTCGGCGCGGAAACATGACCCCCGAACAGGCAAAACATGACAGGCGCAGAAATCTGCTTCTTCAGTGTGTCGGGGCATCGGCAAGCATTGCCCCGCAAATCCTTGAGGGAAAAACCGCAAAGGGAGTATACTTAATCTGCTCCGACGGTTTTCGTCATGAAATAACCGAGGAGGAAATGCTTGCTTCTCTTGCACTGGACACTTTGAACGGAAAAAAAGCCATGCACGAAAAAGCGTGTTATCTGATAGACAAAGTCAAAGAGAGAAAAGAGAAGGATAACATCTCGGTTGTTCTGATAAAAGCTGAGTAAAGGTCGGTGGAGAAATTGACGGAAATAGGAACCGTGCTTGAGGGGAAATACGAAATATTGAAGGAAATAGGTCGCGGCGGCATGTCGATTGTTTATCTTGCGATGGACAAACGTCTCAATAAGCAGTGGGCGGTCAAAGAGATCAAAAAAAAGGGCAACGGTCAAAATGAAGAGATTGTGGTAAACAGCTTACTGGCAGAAGCCAACATGATGAAAAGACTTGACCATCCGTCGCTTCCCCGAATTGTCGATATTATCGACAACGGTGTTACCATTTACATTATTATGGATTACATTGAGGGTGAGTCGCTCGATAAAATAATCAATGAATTCGGCGCACAGCCGGAGGACAAAGTTATTGAATGGGCGAAGCAGCTTTGTGATGCGTTGGGTTATCTGCATTCGCAAAAGCCTCCGATAATCTACAGAGACATGAAGCCGGCAAACGTTATGTTAAAGCCGGAAGGGAACATAAAAATAATAGATTTCGGCATAGCAAGAGAATACAAGGAACAGAATCTTGCGGATACTACGGTGCTCGGAACAAAGGGTTATGCGCCGCCCGAACAGTACAGCGGACAAACCGATCCGAGGTCGGATATATATGCTCTCGGAATGACAATGCATCATTTGCTTACGGGCATAGATCCGCGCAGCGGTGAGGCTTATGCGTCCGTTCGGCAGTGGAATCCCGAATTGTCGGAGGGTATTGAAGCGATTATTGACAAATGCGTAGAGCCTGCCGCCGAAAACAGGTATCAGAGCACAGCCGATCTTTTGTATGATCTTGAACATCCGGATCTTATAACCCGCGGATATAAAAAGAAGCAAAAGAAAAAGCTCTATACTTTTGTTGCTTTTGCAGCAGCTGCTGCTGTTGCTCTTGTTGCGGGAATTGCCGCAAATGTTTCAGCCGGCATTATCAACAGAAACGACTACAGCCGAAAGCTTGAAAGTGCAGATGTTGCGGATTACTACAGTGCAATTGATATATACCCCGAAAAAACAGAGGCATACAATAAGGTTATCGGTTATTATAAGAGCTTTAGTGACGAAGCAACCGACGAAAACATAAAAAAAATCGGAAATAAGATAACGGGAGGAAAACTTGACAAAAATCTTCCCGAGGTCGCTTTACTGTATTACAACATGGGCAAACTCTCGTTTTCGGAGTCGGACGGCGATTTCAAGACCCGTGCGGTATACGCGAAGACTTATTTTGCACAGGCTGCGGAAACGCAAGCCGAATACGAAAAAAAAACAATAGCAAATTGCTATTATTCCATTTGTAAATTCATGACAAATCAGAGTAAGACCTCGGAGCATTCAAAAAAAGATTATGAGGTGCTGATTGCGGAAATAAAAAGTGCCGTCAATGAAGTATCGCAGGCAAATGACGGTGAAGCCAATTTCGATAAGATTTCGCTTTATTACGTTACATACCTGTTTCTGAACGATCAGGTAAAATATCTTGCCGGCGTAGGATACGACCGCAGTGAGGTGCTGTCATTGCTTGAAGCCGTATATAACGGTGCACAGGGGCTGGCATCATCGCTTCCTGAGGTTCAGCGTCTTCAACAGGAGATGCTGAACGATTATGTTTATTTTGTAAAAAACATTACGAACGAATATTCCGAAGCAAAAAAATGGCAGGGAACCGGAGCATCATTAACAAGAGAGGGCGAAAACAATGGCTGATACATTATCCCTGATATCAATAATTTCGTTTGCGGTTGCTGGGGCTTGCTTTGTTTGCTGTGTTGTTTTGTTTTTTCTGTTGGGAATTCCGGGAGTTATCGGTGATTTGAGCGGACATAACGCAAGAAAATCAATAAAAAAAATGCGGTTGTCAAATGAGCGCAGCGGAAACAAGGCATACCGTTCCAGTGCGGAAAATGTTAGGCGCGGCACACTTACCGAGACAATGAAGCAAAAGCCTGAGGAGTCAAAAGGAAAAGCAACGACAGTGAAAAACAAGTCGAAGTCCGAAACGGACGGAAACACAAAAAAAAGAGCGGCTCAGAATTCTTATGCTGTAAAAGAGTCGGCAGCAAGTGTTCGATCGCCCGTTGACGAACCGATTGAGACAGGTCTTCTCAACACTTCGAGAAACAGATGGTACAGCGAGTCGACGAGCCTGCTCAATTCGACCGAACCGGGAAACATGACTTCGGAATACAGTGCGAAAAGCGTTGATAAGTCACAGAGCAAAAAGCTTGTCGCAATTGAAGACATAATGATTATTCACACCGATGAGGTGATAAAATGAAGTTTTTAAAAAGTTACAGAACATTGTTTTGTTTGTCTGTGGTCGGCTGTGCTGCGGCAAGTGTTGCCCTTGCATTTATTCCGTTCGGAGACAATTTGCCCGAAAAATATAAAGGTGTATTTTCATACGCATTTGCCGCTGCTTTTTGGATTGGACTTGTTTTTGAAATTGTTTTCTTTATCTTGTCGGCAAAACGAGGTAAAGCAATAGAAAAAAAACTTGTCAGCACAGGAAGCAAATCGTTGAAAGGATCCCGACCCGGAGTCATTTCTTTCTTTACGTGTAAAGAGGCTGCTGTTGCCGATTGTTTGTTCGCGGCATCTGTCGTTACTATTGTTTCGTTTGGGGTTTTTAAAATTTCAAACGACCTGCTGTTTGCGGTCACAACGGTAATTCTTTTCTTGTCGTTTAATATGCACTGCATTCTGAACGGGAGAAATTATAAATACATAAAGGAACTGCAAAAATATCTGAAAACACAAGGAGCGAAGAAAGATGAGTAAATTAAAAACCGATTTTGTTAAGAGAGTTTTTTCTGTTTTTCTTGCTGTGATTATGGTGACAGGTGTTATGCCTATTACCGTTTTTGCTGCGACAAAAAGCACGGTGGAAACAATCTTCCCGAAAACATTCACTGCCGGTGTTCAAACTGAGTTTGAGATCAAAACAACAGCAAACGACGATGCGGGAATATATGTTGTCGGATCCTCTGTTTTCAGTGATCCCGACGCAGTCGGCTCTCTCGAATACTATGAGGTTAAGAACGGCAGTTGGTATGCGCTTGCCGGGGATTTCGGACCTTCAACGGGATTCCCGATGAGCGATGCGACAAGCAAATTCCGTGTCACGTTTAATGTCCCTGGTATATACACTTGTAATATTATTATGAAAAAAGCGGACGGCAGCGGAGAAACTGTCTGCGAATCGGGCGAAACGACAGTGAAGGTTGTCTGTGACAGCATAATTTCCGTTGATGCCTCGGCATCAAGTTTTGTTGTGAATGAACCGACGGAATTTAAGGTTAATATTCAAAAGGGAAACATGAAAAATGTCAAAGTCAAAGGCACAATTATGTTTGATGGCATTAAGGCAGCGGAATCCCTTGAGTTTTTTGACGGTAAAGAGTGGATCGCCTCCGACGGAGATTTCGGCGGCAGTGGCTTTGAGCTTGCCGACTCCGATCTGCTTTTCAGGGCTTTGTTTGCCGATGCCGGAAAACATTCGTTAACGGCTTCTCTGAAATATGCGGACGGCAAACACGCAGGAGAAGTTCTCTGCTCATCTGAGACGACGCAGATATATGTAAAGAGCAGAAGCACTGTATCCGTTGCGCCGGTCGGCAAGGGTTCTGTTATGATTAACGGAGTCGATAGCAAAAGTATTAGTGCCGTTGAGGGCGAAGAAGTTATTGTCGATCTTAAAGCCGATGACGGTTGGCAGATTGCTTCAGTTAATATAAACGGCGAAAAACAGACCGATACTGGTGAGGACGAGTATTCAAAGAAAATTACGGTGGGAACCGATAATACATCAATTTCAGTTGTTTTTGTGAAAGTGTACAAGGTATCCGTTAAAGTCAACGGGGCAGGCTCTGCTGAAACATCTCCGGCTTCCGACGGAGGAATCGTTACGGTAGCAAGCGGTAAAGAAATCACTGTTACGGCTGTTCCGAACGAAAACTATAGAGTTGTAAAAGTCGAAGCCGACGGAAAAGAACCGATTGAATTTTCGGATAACGAATATGCTTACGGTAAGACTCCGTATAAATACACACTTTCTCCCGATAAGGACTGTTCCGTTACGGTCACATTCGCCCCCGTCGTATTTAATGTTACGGTTAAAAAATCAGATAACGGAAAAGCATCCGCCGGAAACACAAAAGTTGATTATGACGGAAGTGCCGTTGTCACAATAACGCCCGATGACGGTTTTGCTGTAGATTCCGTTATTGTTAACGTTAACGGCACGGACACAGAAATGAAAGATTTCGTTGCCGAAACGGACAAAGACAACGTGTTTACTCTTGCACTTAACAATATTTGCGAAGACAAAATCGTGAATGTTACATATAAAGCATGCGGAGCAGCTTCTTCATCCGATTTCTCTTTCAATTCCTCCGAAGCGTGCCGTACAGATATCGGCGAGACGGAAGAAATGTATGTATTTGCAAAAAAAGAATCTGCCAAAGCTGTTTTTTCTACCGAAAAGCAGGGAATACGTATAACGGCTGAAAACGGAAATGTGTACGGAGGAAAAAATACGCGGGCAGTCGTAATTTCGGAGAATACGGTTATTGTAAAAATCGAGCTTCGCTATGACCTCGGTTGGCATACCGTGCTTGAAAAAGGCAAATTCAATAACATAATTGTTACCTTTGACGGAGGCAAACCGGAAACGTCGGTAAAACCGAAGACCGATCCCAATTCAAAGGGGTTTTACACATCGGATTTTAATATTGAACTGTCCGCAACAGACGGCGGCGATTATTTTTCGGGACTTTCATTACTTTCATACCGTATTGAATGTGACGGAGTAACCAGTTCCTCCGAGAGCTTTTTGTTTAACGGAAGCAAGTCTTGCACAAAAACAATTTCAATTTCGGCCGCAGAATATAACAGCGCAAATGTATCCGTGTTTGTTGTCGCGGAGGACAAAGCCGGAAACAAGTCCGATGAGCAGAAATATGATTTAAAAATATGCACCTCAGAACCGACGGTAAGTGTTGTTTTCAGTGATGCCAAAGCGGAGTTTTCCGATCCTGACAGTTCATGGTATAACCGTGAAAGGATTGCCGAACTCAGCATAACGGATCGTGCAGATGTTTTTGATGCAACAGCTGCGACAAACGGAATAAACGTTATAAAAACAAGCGGCGGAAGCGGTGTAAATTACAGCGTTTCAAAATGGACGCACACCGGCAATACGCATACCGCCACGGTTACTTTCTCCGATGAGGGTGAGTATACATGGAGTATTTCATATGAAAACAAGGCGGGGCTTAAAGCCGTTGATGCAGCATTTGTCGGCGAAAATGCACAGACCTTCGGTATTGACACCACAAAGCCTGTCGGTACGGTTGCGGCAAAATCAAAAAACATAGATCAAAAATGGAATAATCTTCTCGAATATCTCACATTCGGTCTTTTTGAATCGAACGGAACCGTTGCCGTCGGTCTTGACGGGGATGCAGTCGATAATCTTTCGGGGGTGACGAGTGTTCTTTGGTATCTTTCCGAAAGCGAAGAAATACTCTCCGAAACAGAATTGGATGCGCTCTATGCGGAGGAGAAATTCCGTGCGGAAAAATATGAAATATCCGAAGAAAAGCAGTTTGCCGTTTATGCGAGAATTACCGATAAGGCGGGTAATATCGCTTATATCGGCACAGACGGTGTTATTTACGACAAGACGCCGAGCAGCATAGATGTCAGGTACAAAAGCAGCAACGGATTCTTCGGTATAAAAGACGTCGATAATTATACCGTCGGCGGAAAAGAAATTTACGGGAGCAAAGTTAATATTTCCGTTACCGATTTTAATACAGGGGTCACTTCTTCGGGGATAAACAGCATTTCTTATTCACTTGCATCCGTCCCCGGTGTTGAAGACGAAAGCGGAACACTGTTTACGGCAGCCGGAAATGACGGATTGAAAAAAGAATGGAAAGGCTTTGTTATAATCGACGCCGATAAATACAATGACAAAAAGGTTACTCTTACCGTTTCCGCCGTTGATAACGCCGGAAACAAAAGCGAAGAGGTTTTCAATCTTCCCGAGATAAACATCGACGAAATCAGTGCCGCGGTAAACATGTCGGGAAATGCCGTAACGGTTGATGACGGTTACGGCTGGTTCGGCGAAGAAAGAACAGCCGAAATTACGATTTATGACAGGGCAAACGCGTTTGATCCGGATGTTGCGATCAATGGAATTGTCATAAAGAAAAAAGAAAACGAAAAAGAATCGGTTGTTTCACACGATAGTGAAGATATTGAAATAGGCGAATGGAAGAATGACGGCAACGAACACACCGTAACGATTACATTTAAGAATGACGGCAAATACAGCTGGTTAATAAACTACACAAATAAAGCAGGCAACAGCCTTGCTGCGGAAAAAATCAATTACGGGGAAAGTGTATCTCCCCGAGAGTTTACGGTTGATACGAAAGCTCCCGCCGGCACTGTCGAAATTGACCGAAACAAATGGGACGAGCTTCTTTCAAAAATTACATTCGGAATCTTTTCAAATGAAAAAGGCTTTACTGTATCGTCCCACGCAGAAGATGACCTCAGCCCGTTTAAGACAGAGTATTATTGCCACTACGGCACAAATGCTCTCGACAAAGAAGCATTGGATTGTTTATATAACAGCGGAAAATTTGAGGCTGATGTTCCCGTCCTGACGGCGGAACAGCAGGTTACTGTGTATGTACGATTTACCGATAACGCCGGCAATTGCAGCTATGTGTCATCCGACGGACATATTGTTGACAGAACAGCGGCAGAGCTTTCCGTTGCCGTCGCAAACGAAACGGAAAACGGAATTTACGGACTGAGCCATACGGACAGCGACGGTAACCTTTGGATAACTGTCAGTGCTGACGAAGCAGAAAACGACGAAACGTTCTATTCGGGAATCGCAAAGATATCATACGCCGTTAAATCGCGTAATTTCAAAGACGAACCGTACAGTGTGACGGAAGACGTTCTGTACTCTCCCGAACAAAAAATCGGTATTGATAATGCGACAATATCAAAAGGTTCTCTTTGCCGCAGGTGGGCGGGAACGCTTGAAATTAATGCTGCCACTTATAACAAGAGCGATGTTGTGGTGGAAGTTACGGTTGTCGATAATGCCGGTAACGAAACAAAGAAAAATGTTAAGCTTGATATTGATGTCACCGCTCCCGTTATTTCGGTGAAATATGATAACAATGACGTTAAAAACAATACGTATTATAATGCCGAGAGAACAGCAACGGTTGCGTTCTCCGAGAGACGCAATCACTTTAACAGAAGCGATGCAGAGAAATCCATAAAAGACAATATTACGGCGACGAAGAAAGACGGAGAAAAAGTTGATGCTGCTTTCTCGATAAGCTGGCCCGAAGCGATGCAAAGCTATGACAGCGCTAATCCCGACAACGATACCTTTACAGCAGAAATTTTGTTTGACAGCGATGCGAATTACATTTTTTCCGAAAAATTTGCTTCCGAATGTGTTGATATGGCGGGAAACAAAAACTCTGTTGTAAACATCGATAAAGACACAACAGCACCGTATGCTTTTACCGTTGATACAACAAAGCCTACAGGGAGAGTCACAGTTAATAATTATAACTGGACAACACTTCTTGAAAAGCTGACATTCGGTCTTTTCGGAAAAAAGCTCGCAAACGTTTCAATCGAGGGTTATGATGAAATAAGCGATTTTGATATTAAATACGCGAAGACAGACACCGATACGGCTCTTTCACCAAAAGAAATAGAAAATCTGCCATTCAAAGAATACATGAAAGCTTTTTGTGTTGAAGCTACACAGGGCGAACAGTTCTGTATATATGCGAAGTTCGTCGATCGTGCAGGCAACTCCACCGTCATAAGCTCCGACGGGATGATAATAGAATCATCTGCAAGCCGCGTTTCTGTTGAAGCTGTGGACAAGACAAATGACGGAATCTACGGACTTTCCGATGTCGTTGACTATTCGGAAAACGGTGGTCCGACAAAGGGAATTAAGCTACATATCACAGCAGAAGAAGACGCCGAAACAAATTCCGGAATCGCTTCCGTCAGATACGCGGTCGAAGCAAACATCAACGGCGAAAACGTAATAACGAAAAAAGCCGAGTTGTATGCTTTTGAATATGTCCGTGACGGCGGAGACAATTCAAACGGCGGTATACTGAATATATTTGATGTAAACAAGGGAGAAAAGGAAAGAGATATTTCCTCGGTTGAAGAAAACACGCATTCTGTCGGCGAAAGCATGCAGGTACCGTTGAAGGACAATCTTTGTACATCGTGGAGCGGAGACATAATTATTGATGCCGATGCAAACAACAGCAGCGATATTACTGTTAAGGTTACGGTTACCGATAACGCCGGAAATGTCAGTGTTGCCGAGACAAAACTCGATATCGATGTTACCGCTCCTACAGTCAAGGTTAAATTTGAAAACAATTCACCCTTGAAAGAAAAATATTTTAATGCCCCCAGAAAAGCGACAATCGAAATTTCGGAACGAAGCGGTCATTTTAATCCCGAGGAAGCAAAACAAAGTATTGCAGTTACTGCGGTAGCCGCCGACGGAAAAACGCCCGTTGAAGACGCATATAACGTAATCGGATGGGAAACGTCCGATTCAGCCGACGGCGATCCCGACGGAACGGTGCATACTGCGACGGTTGAGTTTAACAGGGATGCAAATTACACATTCGATGTTTCTTATACGGACAAAGCGGGCAACAAGAACTCTGCCGTAAATGTCGATGAGAGCACAAAAGCTCCTTATGCATTTACCGTTGACACAAAGGCACCGGTAATGAAAGTCACCGTCAATGATAATTTCTGGACAAAGCTTTTGGATTCTCTGACATTCGGGCTTTTTGACATTGCAAAGGCGGAAGTCTCGGTTGAAGCAAGCGACGAAACCAGCCCGTTTAAAACAGAATATTTCAGAACAAATGATCCGATTTCAAAAACACGTGAAGAACTTGACGAAATTTACAACGGCGGCGGCTTCAGTGATTACTTCGCGTTTGAGGTATCCCCCGATGAGCAGTTTGTTGTTTATGTCAGAGCCGTCGATTATGCTGGTAACTATGATTATATCAGTTCCGACGGAGTAATTGTCGACAATACCGAGCCCGTTATCACACTTGAAGCAGGTGAACCCGGCAAGGTCTACAACAGCGACGTATCGGTAAAGGTCAATGTTTCCGATGCAGAGACTGACAGTATACCGTATTCCGGTATTGCAAAGGTTGAATACTGCATTGTATCCGGCGGAAAAGAGACAAAACGCGATACGGTTTTCCTGTTCGATTACTCCCGTGAAGTCGGCGAAAACAGCAACGGCGGAAAGCTTGTTATTACGGATAAAGCGGACGGTACGGAAAAGAAGACGCAAATCGAAGGCAATGTTCCGACACAAGCACAACTCTGTAAGACTTGGAACGGAACGATTACCGTTTCCGCAGCAGATAATAACAACAGCGATACGGTTGTTTACGTAAAGGTAACGGATAATGCAGGCAAAAGCACAGAGAGCAGTATTTTACTTGATATCGATACTACCGCTCCCGATATTAAAGTTGAATACTCCGATTCGTCCGCCGAAAATGCAAAGAACGGTTATTACACTCAGAGAACCGCTGTCGTGTCAATAACCGAAAGGACAAATCATTTTAGTGAAGCTGACGCAGTAAGGGGCATTTCCGTAACTGCGACAAATGCGGACGGAAGGATCGTGAACAATGCCTTTTCTGTTAGCGAGTGGACTACCGTTGAAGGTACAGCACCCGACGATGCGATTCATACTGCCACTGTGACGTTTGCCGCCGATGCAAACTATAAGGTCGGTTATTCATACATCGACAAGGCAGGCAATGTGAACACTCCCGTAAATGTTGACGGTCAGGCAAATTCCTATGAGTTTACGGTTGATACGACTGCTCCGTTAGGCACGGTTACCGCGAGATCGGCAGAAGGGCGCGAAGAAACATGGAGCAGTGTTGTCGATTTGCTTACGTTCGGTTTCTGGTCAAACTCAAAAATTTCGATAAAATCCGAATCCGCAGACGCAACATCACCGATAATGAGCGTTGATTACTATATGTCCGTGTCGGAAAACGCATGCGATAGAATTGTCGTTATGACGAAAGCGGAGCTTGATGCGGTTGACGCATGGAAGCCGTTCAGTCCGTTTGATGTTACCGAAAACGCGCAGTTTACGGTTTATCTCCGTATTATCGATTGCGCCGGAAACTATGCCTACATCGCGACAAACGGTCTTATCGTTGACGAAGAACATCCTGTTGAGGAATCCGTTGCACCCGAAATTTCGGTTTCGCCCGCAAAACCGGTCAACGGAATTTACAGTGATGATGTAAAAGTGGCTATTGAAGTGGTTGATCCTATGGTCGGGGGGACATACTCCGGACTTAAGGAGATAAGTTTTGCCGTTTATGACCGAGCATGTGAAACTCCCGATGAACCCACGCAGGAAGGTGTGCTTTTCAGCTTTTCAAACACAAATCCGAAGCAATCGGAACTTCTGCAGAAATGGACGGGTGAAATAACCGTTTCCGCGGCAAAAAATAACAGTAATAACATTCAGGTTATTGTTTATGCAACGGATAATGCCTCGAATGCTGTTGATAACTCGCAGAAGGAATCTAAGAGCTATACGATGATAAAAGTTGACACCACCGCTCCCGTTATCGACATCTCCTATGATAACAATAACGCTGACAGCGGTTCGTTCTTCAATGCCGACAGAGTTGCCACCGTGACTGTTACGGAGCGCAACTTTGATGCAAAGGATGTTAAAGTTACCGTTACAAATACCGCCGGAGAAATTCCCGTCGTTGTCGGTTGGACGAGTGCCGACGGCACGGGCAACCGCGATAATGATACGCACACGGTAAGAATTCCGTTTACCGCGGACGGTGACTATACTTTTGCGATTGAATACACGGATCTTGCAGGGAACAAATGCACAGGCGTTAATTTTGCCGAGGGTACCGTTGCCGCAGCATCGTTTACCGTTGATAAGACCTTGCCCGCAGTGAAAGTGGAGTATGATAATAACAATGCAGCAAACGGCAGGTTCTTTAAGACGGATCGTGTCGCAACCGTGGCGGTTACCGAACACAATTTCAGCGTTGATCGCATTGTTTTCTCGCAGACGGCATCAATAAACGGAACGAATATTACTGTACCCGCCGCGTCGTGGAGTCACAACGGAGATATCCATACAGCCATTATCAAATACTCTGCCGACGGCGACTATACATTTGATGTGACGGTTTCAGACCTTGCCGGTAATGTAAGCCTTGATGCGGATTACGGCAGCAGCGTTGCTGCAAAGGCATTTACGGTGGATAAACGTATTGAAATTCCCTCAATAAGCGGAATCGAAAACGGTGCAGCTTATAACGACTCGGTTATTCCGGTAATCTCATTTACGGATGTCAATTTCTCAAGCTATGAGATAAAACTGTACAGAACACGTTTCGGCGATAAGAACGCAGATGTAACACCGCAGTTTATAAAGGGTGTTTCCGACAATGAATCCGGCATTTCGGGCGTATTTAACACGTTTGAAAATATTGCCGAAAATGACGGTATTTATACATTGTCCCTTTCCGTTGCCGACCTTGCCGGCAACACCGCAAGTACATCGCGTACTTTTACCGTTAACAGATTCGGTTCGGTTTATGAGTATGACGATTATCTCGCTTCGATCATAAAAGACGGCGGCCAATATTTGAAGAAAGATGATGGTGCCGATGCGGCAATAACAAAAGACCTTATTATCACAGAATACAATGCAACAGGTGTTGCGGCCGGTTCGCTTATGATTCTGATTACCAGAAACGGCGAGCCTACGGAGGCGAAGTTCACGGCGGAACCTGCTGCATCCGCAGCGGTAACAGTCGGTGACAGCGGATGGTATCAGTATCAATATACCATTGCAAAGGAAAACTTTGCCGAAGACGGTGAGTACAGAATCACCGTATCTTCAAAAGATATAAACGACAGACCGTCCGCAAGCGTTCCCGAAAATTCCATAGATTCAAGCCGCAATTCGATTAAGGATACAATAGTCTTCACGGTTGATACCACAAAACCCGAAATCCGTAATGTTGAAATTTCTCCAGATGCAAAATTCCGTGACGGCTATGCCTCCGTAAACGCAACCTCCGTTACGGTAGGGTATTCCGTTATTGATGTCGGAGGCCTTGCTTCCGTTGAGGTTCTCGTGAACGGAATTTCGCAGGGAGTTGTAACTGTCGGCGAGGACTCAATTAACTCTTTTGATAGTTCTTTTACAGTTATCGAGTCCAATGAACGTCAAACAATTGAAATCAAAGCAACGGATATTGCCGGAAACACAATAGATACTGCGAGTGATGATTTCAACCCTGGAGAAGCATATCAATTCAGAGGGACACTGCTTATTTCAACAAATGTGTTTGTGCGTTTCTATGAAGATAAAGCTATGTTTTACGGTTCAATAGGCGGAGTAATAGGCGTGACGGCTCTCGGAGGACTGTTTATATTCTTTGCGAGAAAGAAAAAGAAAAAAGACGGTAAATAAAAAAACCGCTCGCGAACGGGGTTGCCGTATTTAGGTGCAGGAAACGTTTCCATGTGTTGTGAGCAAACAAAAAACGTTTAATAAAAGAGCAAAAAAATTTTTTGAAGCTGAACAGACAGAAACTGTCTTTCAAGACATTCTAATGTGAATTTTGCCTTTGGCTTGCGTCAAATTCGGCAGCCTCATTAAAGAAAATACGAAGGAGAATTATTATGCAAATCAGAGTATCAACAAAAGTTCTTTCTAATTGCTCGGAAAGGTTGGCAAAGCTTGCCGGTGAAGTGGATGCTTATTCGGCAAAAATCAAAGCGTTGTCTACCAAGCTGCAGAATGCATGGGACGGCAAAAGCGCCGCCGAAGCGAGAAATAACTTAAGCAGTCTTCAGATAAACCTTAATAGCTTTTCAAGCGAACTTACTCAGTCGGCAAAAGAACTTGCAAAAACGGCGAGGGCATTTGAACAGGCAGAAGGAATCACTAAAAGCAGTTATTTACTGGCATGCGGATTTCGGCAGTGGAATTTTGTTCCTTTTGTTCTTCCCCCGCTCAACGGTGTTGTCAGAGTTATTCCTGAAGAATTGCGAAATGTCGCGCAGTCATGCAGAACAGTCTCCGAAGAAATCAGAGGTCTTGCGGATACTTATAAAGGGATCGTGTCCGATCTTCAGACGAGCTGGGAGGGCAATGCCGCAAAACTGTTCTTCGGTCAATCACAAGAGGTGTTGCCTAACTTCGCATATTTTTCGGACAGCATTGTGTCTTTTGCTGAAGGGATTGTTCAAGCAGCCGCAAAATATGAGGAAATTGACAGCATGTTTTCAAGTGCCGATGCTAACGTTGCGTCGACCGTAGCTTCGGCTGTTGCTGCTGCAAGCAAATAAAAACATAAAAAAATGGGAGTTCCGATATGAATATGTTGCTTGAACAGGGACAATTGACCGATATGAACTGCGGTGCAAACTACACATGCATATTGAATGATAACAGCCTGTTTCTTCCTACCGAATATAAAGTACTGCAAAGTCAGAATAACAGTTGCTTTGTTAAGTGCATGAAAATGCAGTATAACGGCAAAATACAGTTTTTCTATCTCACGGCAGGTTATCAGTCGTTTGACGGGCTTTTGCATACGTTGACACCGGATAGTTTTTTGACTATAGTATCAAATCTGCTTGCAGACATAATAGATGTCAAAAACAACGGATTTTTGTCGTGTCTCAACATTGATATTTCGTTTGAGCATATTTTTGTGGATGCGTCAAATTATCAGGTCAGGCTGATATATGTTCCGACAAGTAAAAAAATATTTTCGGATAACTCAATGTTTGAAAACGAACTTCGTACGGGACTGGTTAAAATGATATCAAAAAATGAGTCGCTGTCATCCTCAAAAAATTTTCGGCTTATGAATGATCTGTCAAACGGAATGATGACGCTTGAGGAGCTGTATAAGAGGATAAAGGGTAATCGTAATGTCAGCCCTGTGCCGCTGCCGGAAGACGACGGTGTTGCGGTACAGGCTCCGCAGGCAGTACGCCTTTGCCGAATTGTATCTGTCGGCACACCGTCACCGGTTGTTGTTGATGTGACAAAGGATGAGTTTGTAATAGGAAAGAAGATAGGTTCCGTTGATGGAGTGATTTCGTTCAGCAAGGTGATAAGTAGAGTTCATTGTAAAATTATAAGAGAAAAAAACAAATACTTTATTATGGATTTACACAGCGCAAACGGAACTTATGTAAATAATATGCGGCTTCAACCGGACATAATGTTTCAAATAAAAAATGACGATATTGTTAGGTTGGCAAATTGCGAATTCAGGGTACAAATAGGATGAAAAACATGATTACTCACAAGCCGCGAATAGTAATTGCGGATAACGACAAAAACTATATTGTTCCGCTACAGCTGAAATTTGTGGAGGATTTTTTCGATAAGACTGACCTTGAAATTATTTCGGACAGCAAGTACTTTGATGAATTTTTTTCAATTCCTCAAAATATTGATATTCTTATTGTTTCGGAGGAGTTGTTTAATTCTTCATTGCAAAAGCATAATATCGAAAACATTTTTGTTATGACCGAACAGTATGAAGAAGACGAGACTGCGGAGTTAAATGTATACAGAATCTTCAAGTACACGAGCATTAAAGAAATTTTTAATGAAATTATCGGAAAAAGCGCTGAAGTATTGCGAATAGAGACAGATGATTATAAGGAGCCGCAGATTGTTCTTGTTTATTCGGCGTCGGGCGGCGTGGGAAAAACAACGGTTGCATTAGGTGTTTGCGCGTGTTTGGCAAAGAATTACAAGCGTGTTCTCTATATTGATGCGGAGAGACTTCAGGTCTTTCAAAACAAGCTTAACAATTCTTCTCCGGTTGCCGAAGCCGATGTCTATTCCGAAATGATGTTGCCGTCGGAGGATATTTACGGGGCAATAAAGCATGTGATACGAAAAGAGGGGTTTTCTTATATTCCTCCGTTCAAAGGTGTGATAATGTCGCTCGGTATTTCGTTTTCGGTGTATTCACGTCTTGCAGAATCCGCAAAAAGATCATACGACTATGACTACATTGTGATAGATACCGACAGCGTGCTTGATGACGACAAAGCGGAGTTGCTCTCTATTGCCGATAAGGTTATCGTTGTTACAAACCAAACCGTATCTTCGGTTTATGCCACAAATATGTTTGTCTTAAATATAAATGATGCCAATTCGGAGAAATTTTGTTATGTATGCAACAATTTTTCAAAAGAAAAAGACAATGCGCTTATTTCTCCCGGAATACAGGTCAAGTTTGCGGTAAGCGATTATATCGAGCATATTTATCAGTATGACAGAGCATCATGTGAAGATTTTTCAAAAAATTCAGACATTCAAAAGATAGCTTTTCTCGTTATTTAAGATATCATATTATTTTGGGGGAGGGATTACTATGCAGAAGAACACCGTAACAGTTATTTTCAACATAGAAAAAAAGAGCCAAACATTTGACATTGAGGTTCCGTTAAGCATTTCAGCCAATGAGCTTGTTGTCGCACTTGATTCCGCATTCGAGTTGGGTATTGATGTTTCGGATATCAAAAACTGCTATCTTCAGGCAGAAAACCCCATAGCACTTCTAAAGGGCGAAAAGACCCTTGCCGATTACGGAATAAGAAACGGCAGCAGGATCTTTTTCAGAAAATAACGGAGGAAAAAGAGATGCGGAACAGACACAAACTTATTATATCAAATAAGAATATTTATAAAGAAGTTGAGCTCTCTGCCGATATGACATACGCAAAGATCGGTACCGGTATAGACTGCACATACAGACTTCTTAAGGACATGTTTTTTGACTCAATTGAAATGGTCTTTCAGCGAAAGGGAGAAAAATGGACAGTGACGTGTTCCGATAATCTTTATATCACAACCGGAGACGTCAGAAAACTTATGACAAAAGACCTTGTTCACGGAGATATTTTTCAAATTCATTACCAGGAGTCAAACAATCCGGTTTTGACCGTGGAGTTTCTGTTTGATTTCGGAGGAAACCGCAAATACGAAAGACTTTTGCATGTTGACGGGCTTTCGCAGATTTCCGTCGGCGCCGAAAGTTCCGATTCGATCGTGCTTAACAGCTCCTTCATTGCAAACGATCTGATCGTTTGCACGAAAAGAAAAAATGAATACGACGTAAAAATAGTCCGTTCAAAATACGGTGTTTATATAAATGATAAAAAAGTACAAACCGATGATGTGCTGAAGATCGGTGACTTTATTTCAATTTCGGATTTTACATTCTATTTGTCTCACGATGGACTTTGGACTGAAATCAGAGATGACATGCATTTCAACGGAATTTCTTACGATGATTACCCTAATCCGAACAATTACCCGAAGTTTGTGAGAAATGCCCGTCTGCACGGAAAAATTAACGAAGATGCAATAGATGTTCTCGACCCTGCCGCAAAGCCGCAAAAGCCGAAGAACAATCTTCTTATGAGTCTGTTGCCTTCAATGGGTATGCTTCTCACATCGGGAGCAATGGCTATACAGGGCGGTTCGACAATGATAGTGTTCAGCGCTATGTCGGGCGGAATGGCAATTGTTACAGCCTTGCTTGGAGTTGTCAACAGCGGCAGAGAGTACAAAAAATCGGTTGCGAAACGAATTGAAGAATATAATGCCTACATAGAGAAAAAACGCAGTGAAATAACACGTTGCAGAGAAGATGAAAAACGTCAGCTTGAAACTCTGTATGTTGATTCGTCGATTGAGAAAAAAAGATTTGCTGAGTTTTCCTCCGATCTTTTTGACCGCCAACCCGATGATGCCGATTTCCTGTATGTTCGTCTCGGAAAAGGTTCTGTTGCGGCAAAGCGAGCGGTTCAGTATAGAAAACAGGAAAAGCTTGAAACCGAAGACGAGTTGCAACAATTGCCGGCAAAAATAAAAGAGGAAAGCGTTTATATAGAAAACGCCCCGGTGGTTTGTGATTTTAAGACGGCAGATGCGGTGTGTATTTTCGGTTCTGAGCAGAATCGTTTTTCTTTACTGAAAAATATCGTTTTGGATATTTGCGCGAGACAGTTTTTTTCCGACACAGAAATGATTTTTGTCGCAGAAAAACAAAACAGTGAAAAAATTTCATGGCTTCGTTTTTTGCCGCAGGTGCTAAACGTGGAAAACGGAACAAGAAATATTGTTTGTGACGACGAAAGTAAAAACCGTTTGTTTGATTACTTATATAAAGAGCTAACTTACCGTGAGAGCATTAAAGACAGCAAGGTTGCATTCAAACATATTTTAGTATTTTTCTATGACGAGTACGGTTTTCAGCGTCATCCGCTTTCAAAATTTGTATCAAAGGGAAAAGATCTCGGCGTAACGTTTATCTTCATGGTGGAAAACAGGAGTTTGGTTCCCGTTGGATGCTCCTATATGATAGAAGCTGATTCGGAATCCGGCGGACAGCTTATTGATATTCGAGACAGTGATATTTCATGCCGTTTTACATATGATTCCGTATCGGATTTCGCGATTCGGGATATCGTAACCCTGCTTGCTCCCGTTTATACGGAAGAAATTTCGTTGGAAGGAACGCTTACAAAAAACATTTCGATGTTTGAAATGATGAATATCCTTATGGCAGAGGATATTGACCTTGAAAAACGCTGGGCAAAGTCGCAGGTTTATAAATCAATGTCAGCACCTATAGGTGTAACAAAAAACGGTTATGTCTCGCTTGATTTGCATGACAAGGCGCACGGTCCGCACGGACTTGTTGCAGGTACCACCGGTTCGGGTAAATCCGAAATACTTCAAACTTATATTCTTTCCGTTGCAACGCTGTTCCATCCTTACGAAGTGTCATTTGTAATTATTGACTTCAAAGGAGGAGGAATGGTCAATCAGTTTAAGGATCTTCCGCATCTTCTCGGTGCAATAACGAATATTGACGGAAAAGAAATCGACAGATCTCTTAAATCAATCAAAGCGGAGCTTCAAAAACGTCAGCGACTTTTTGCCGAAGCCGACGTAAATCACATTGATAAATATATAAAAAAGTATAAGACGGGAGAGGCAAAAACACCCATCCCCCATCTTGTTCTGATTGTAGATGAGTTTGCGGAACTTAAAGCGGAGCAGCCGGATTTTATGAAGGAATTGATCTCCGCTGCGCGTATAGGACGAAGCCTCGGGGTGCATTTAATTCTTGCTACACAAAAACCGTCCGGTCAGGTCGACGACCAAATATGGAGTAACTCCAGATTCAAACTTTGCCTTAAGGTGCAAAGCGTAGAGGATTCAAACGAAGTGCTGAAATCCCCGCTTGCTGCGGAGATAAAAGAACCCGGACGCGCCTATCTCCAGGTCGGAAATAACGAGATCTTTGAGTTGTTCCAGTCCGCTTACAGCGGCGCTCCGGAGAAAATGACCGACAGCAACATCAAAGAATTTTCAATTATGCAGGTTTCGGAAACAGGCAAAAAGAAAGTCATTTACAGTCAGAAAAAGAAGAAAAACAGTGAAAACAACCTTACGCAGCTTGAGGCGATCGTTTGCCATGTTCACGATTATTGTGAGCAGAAGAACATTTCAAAGCTTCCCAATATTTGTCTGCCGCCGCTTTCCGATGATATTGACCATCCCGGTGACGGTGCTGTGAAAAACGGTATGCTTGATATAGGAATTTACGACGATCCCGACAATCAGATTCAAGCGTCCGCTCTCATTGACATTGACAACAAAAATACTCTTATTATCGGTGCTTCGCAATACGGTAAGACAAATCTTTTGCAGTCGGTTATTAAGTCAATCGGATTGACAAGATCTCCGAGTGAAGCTGTGTTCTATATCCTTGATTTCGGTTCAATGGTGCTGAAAAATTTTGAAATGCTTAATAATGTCGGCGGCGTCGTTACTTCTTCCGAAGATGAAAAACTGAAAAATCTTTTCAAGCTGCTCTTTGAAGAAATCAATTTCAGAAAAGAAAAACTCGTAAGTGTCGGAGTCAGTTCCTTCTCGTCGTATGTTGATGCCGGTTATAAGGATATGCCTCATATCTATCTTGTTGTTGATAACCTTACAGCGCTTTCAGAACTATATTTGGAGGATGACGACAGTCTTTTGATGATTATTCGTGACGGTATTTCTGTCGGGATATCAACAATTGTCGCCAATTCACAAACCGCCGGAATCGGGTATAAATATATCTCAAATTTTGCAAACAAAGTCGTTCTTTATTGTAACGATTCCGGGGAGTATTCAAATGTTTTCGATCACGTTACGGTTAAGCCCGACGAAAAACCCGGCAGATGTATTGTTGAGATTGACAAACGTCTTTTTGAGTGTCAATCCTATCTTGCCTTCGCCGGTGATCGTGAAATTGACCGCGTTAATAAAATAAAGGCATTTGTCGAACAGTCCAACGCAAAACATAAAGAAAAACGTGCGCGCATGATTCCGTGTATCCCGAATGTGCTTACTGCCGCTATTCTGCAAACGGATTTTGCCGCAAAAGCTACGGGGTTCAGTATTCCGATCGGACTTACATATTCGGATGTCAAACCGTTTGGGTTTAATCTGTCGCAAATGGGTGTGTGGGGCATTTCCGGCAAGGAGGGTTCCGGACACAAAAACATTATCAAGTATATTGTAAATCAACTTAATCTAAAGAGAAAACAGAAAGCGGAAATTGTTGTTTTTGATGACGTTTCAAGGAAGTATGCGTTCCTAAAAAACAAAGTGAGCGATTACTTTATCGGTACGGAAAACGTCGCTGAGGTTATTTGCCGTTGGCATAAAGAGCTTGAAAAACGCTATGACGCTTTGCTTCTTGATGAGAGCACGGCTCAAAATGATTTGCTTCTTATGATCGTTCAGAACAATGATGTTGCAGCCGCGATTCAGAAAGATACGGAATTGTCGGATATGTACAACGAAATAACCGGCAGATTCAGAGATTTCGGAGTATGTATAATTTTCGCGAACTATCCCAATTCCGCAATTTCTTATGATGCTCCCGACGCAATCAGGGCAGTGAAACAAGACCGTCATTTGCTCTATCTCGATGATCTCGCAAATCTTAAATCTTTCGATGTACCCTATGAGGCATTGAGAGAGTACAAAAAACCGCTCTCGACCGGCGACGGCTACTATATTAACGATAACGATGTAACAAAGCTGAAATTGGTTTTTGCAGACTGAAAAGGAGGATAAAAAATGGCATATGATTTGGACTATTACAAACGTCAATTACGTTATAAGCGTCAAAAAATCGAAAATCAGCGCAAAAAAAACAGGCAGATCAGAGATGAAATAAGCAGTCTGGAATGGGCATATCACAGATTAGGCAATATTAAGCGGGACGGATCTTTCAGCGCTGCGGGAGTAAAAAACGATTCAAAACTAAAATACATTGCTCCAAATGTTCAGTGGCGTGGAAATGCAAAAAACAAATTTGACAAAAAAATAAAAGGCGATGTGAAAAAAGCTGCCAATGACTTTTATAAAAGTATAGACCAAATGCATGATGAGGTCGGACGCGCGTTGGCAAAAAAACGCGGTGAACTGGATTCCGGAAGTTGGCTTGTCAACAGTCTTAACAAATCGATTCAGTGGCTTGAGAGCACTATCAGAAATTGGACTAATTGAATGGGGTGGAAACCATGACAAAGATTGAAATACGTGTTAATAATGTCAATGCTGCAGTCGAAATGATTAAGAAGTCTGGAAACGCCGTCAACCCTGAAACAAAAAGTGTGCCTAAAGTTTCAAAATGTGACGGGATAATGATTGATAAATATTATGATCAACTACAAAGAATCGGTGCGCTGATGAAAGACTACAAAGATCTTTTGATTCGTGATGCATTGGATATATTATCTTCTGTTTCTGAAATTGCAGAAGTCGATACCGAACTCGGACACGGTGTTTCGGGCAGATTTTGACTAAAACAGGAATAAAAAGAGGAGGAAAGCCATATGAGTTACAGAAAAATTTACTACGACGAAATATGGGAAATAACATCAAAAAGTGCTGAGTTGTGTAAGAAATGGATTGAAAACATTGAGAAAATAAGTAAGAACGAGGACAAACTTGTTGGTTTGTCTGTATTCAAAGGCGCTGCTGCCGACGGCATAAAAGAATATGTGTCACAGGTTCACGGACTGCTCGACGGTATTATGACAAATATTTGTTACGGATTTTTGATAAAAGCAGTTTCTTACTACAGCGGCTACAAAAATCAGATCGATCAAGGTGACGGCTCCGACAGATATACCACAATAATTTATGATGAAGTTGATTTCAACCATAGAATTCGCGGCAAAATCAAAAATATTCAAGACAGGGCGGAAACAGTCTCTTCGGAAGCGAGAAAAATCAAAAATTCAATAAGCGGACTTGTTAATTTGCCGACTCCCCGTGTAGATGAACTTATAAAACAGTTGAATGTGGCGGCGTATGAGGCCGTGTCATTAAGCAGGCGTGCGGAGGAATATGAAGAATCGAGGCAAAACGATTTTGCCGAGCTTGACGTTTTGATTAACTCGCTGCAAAAAATTATTAACAGTCAGTTGGGCAAAAATCGCGTTCCTTTGTCCAAATTTGAGCTGTCTTCAATCGGCGATATGTGTGATTTTAATCAGCTTGTAATCAACATGAATAAGCTGAATGAAGACAACAAAAAGTTCGCAGAGTCCTCCGAATATGAGGAGGCAATGAATCTTGCTTTCAACAGAGAAGCGATTATTAAAGAGGAGGAAAAGGAAAAACGAAAATGGGTTAAGTGGGTTGCTGTCGGTTTTGCCGTTGCAGGATCTATTGTATTAACCGTTGTAACTCTCGGAACGGCAGCTCCGTTTACCTGTGCTATAGTTGGGGGAACAATAGGTATAACTACGACTGCGGTAAACAAATTTGCCGATAACTATGTTGAGAATGGCAGTTTTACTGAAGGAATGAACTGGAATGAGTTTACGAAAGACTGTCTGAAGGCCGGAATCGGAGGAATGATTTCCGGTTATTGCGCTTCTGCCACAATTGGTTCAAGTATTCAGCAACCTATTGATAAAGCACTCTTTTCTGTTGCGAAGACAGCGGTCGAAACCGCGTCGGACGGATTGATTGATACTGCGGTTGATGTCGGAGAAGCAATTATCAGCAAGAAGCCGGGAGATGAAATACTAAGCATACTTGAAGAAGATACTCAAAAAATGGTAAAACAACTTACTGTTGATATGGGGTCGGCTTTTGTCGAAGGATATATTGAAGGAAAATTCGGTGTCAGCTCCGCTGAAAAAGGATTTTTGCGGAGATTCGGAGAAGCAACCGTTAAAAATACAGCCGGAACTGTTGTTGAAGGGACTCTTAATACCGTATGGGATATAGGTGAATCGGTAGTCGATCCGAACAGTTCAAAAACAATGCAGAGCATTTTGGACGAAAACATTAAAAAGGCAAAAGACAACTTTATTAAATCGGAAGTATCTTCGATGTTTAGTGAAATTTCAAAGGACGTTGACAAAAAACTTGATAAAATAAACGGAAATTTTTCGAAAGTTATTTTAAAAACCTCGACAGAAACAATATTTGATACCGCTGGAACAGTCACAGATGAAATATTGGATCAGGGCACCGATTATCTAATCTTTGGCAAAAAGACAAACGGAAAAATTGTGGACTTCAACAAAATATGGGAGGAGGAATTAGACAGCGGATTTAAAATACTGGAAAACTCAGGAAAAAATCTCGGAAATAATATTGTAAAAGTACGAAACGAAGAAAAAGAATTTCGCAATAAATTGGCAAAAAAAGATTATGACAAGGACGGAAAAGTCGACATTGTTGTTTTTGACAAATACAGTGTGCTGAAAGAAGACTATGACGCTGCGGTTGCGCTTGCAGGCAAAGGCGACTATAAAGATCAGATGGTTCAGGATATTTTGGGTCTTCCGCGTAAAACGGCGGTTTCGGAGAGTTATGTCAAAATCGTCAGCGCTGATATTGACGAACTGAAAAAATCTTCATATAAAGGAAGAAAGACTACCAATGCGACAAAAATAGAATACAATATCGGACCGAGTCAGCAAATGGAAAATCCGAATTTGTTCAAACAAAACAAGGCAGGAGTATACAGCTATAAAGAAACGGAATACGGGAAAAAAGCATTTGGTCAGTTGGTTTTGGAAGATGGCATACGGGATAAAAAAGCACAGCTTACGGTAGGAGGAGAAGACCGTTTGAAGGACGACCAGGGCAGTCATCTTATTGCAAGAATGTTTAACGGTGACGGTAAAGAGAAAAATCTTGAAGCAGTGAACCGGAATGTCAATCAGAGAACGTATGCGGAAAAGGAAAGAGAATGGAAGAAAGGATTGGAAAACGGAGACAAAATATATTTGAATGTTGAGTCATTTAAATCAAACGAATCCGATCGTCCCGACTCTGTAATCGGATATACGATTACAGAGCACCCCGACGGATCCCGTGAGTTTGATACATTCTCTTTTCAAAACGAGAGTACCGCAGAACAGGAAAAATGGGAAAAAGAGCTAGAGTCTATCCCCATTGATTAATAGATACAATCAGAAAGGAATTAAAGATTATGGAAAAAAATTATTTGCTTCCCCTTGGCAGTGTCGTTTATTTGCGAGAAGGAAATAAAAAAGTCTTGATTATTGCTCGCGGACTTGTTGCCCGTAACGGAGACGGTTTTGTGTTTTTTGATTACGGCGGCGTTACTTATCCCGAGGGACTGCAGAATGACCAGATGGCATATTTTCAGCATGATGCCGTTGCAAAGGTTGTTTTTGAGGGCTACCGCGATCTTGATGACGAGGCTACCGTTGAAAAAATAGTTTCCTACATGAAAAATCACCCTGAAATTCCCAAGGGCGATGTAAAAGAGTTGCTCGGTGAAGAAGACAGCGAGGAAGATGGGGAAGAAAACGGCGAAGACAATGAATAATCGGTTGTTATCGGCTTGTCCGATTGCAATATAAAAAATCGGGGAGGTGAAAAACAATGGCAAACCAGATCAGAATGACTCCGGAAACAATGAGAACCAGAGCTGCAGAATACACAACAGAGGCAAACAATCTTCAACAGGTTATCAATAAGATGGACAACCTTCTTAAACAGCTTCAGGCTGAATGGGAAGGTGACGCAAGCAGAGCTTATGCTGAGAGATTCGGACAGCTTCGTCCCGGCTTCGTGAAAGCGAAAGATCTTGTTGACGAGATTTCCGCCGCTCTCAAGAAGACTGCACAGATCGTTGAAGAAACCGACAGGAACATAGCCGGTCAATTCAAGGCGTAAAGCCGTAAGCCGGTAGTTGCCGTAGCTTTTATGTCAACGGCAGCTATCGGACTTTTCTGTTTACTTATATTTTTAGGAATGATGTGAAAATGAAAATATGTAACCGATGCAATGAAATAGTACCTGAACAGGCAAATTTCTGCACAAACTGCGGCTCAGCGGACTTTCGCATGGAACCGTATCCGACAAACCAAACCCCGAACAATGAAAACAGACCTATGGATTCTTCATTCGGTAATAACGTGCAGCCGAATTACTCTTATAATGTTAATTCTGCTGCCATGAATTTTAATTCACCGGAATACAAGAAGAGCAAAAAGAAAAAAGAAATAGCAGCCGGAATCATTGCGGCTGTCGTTATCATAGTTTGCATTGCCGTAATTGCAATAGGTTACGACAAACTACCGAAAAATGTTAATGATGTCACTAATAGAAATACTGATGTATCAAAAGCGGATTTTTCAGCAACCGAAGTTGAAGAAACAGAAATGTCGTATTCGGCAGGCAGTCTTATTGGGAATGTTTATTCAAATGAATGGGCGGATTTAAGATTTACAATGACGGACGAATGGCAAGAAGCTCCGGAATCGTCATATGATTCATATAAAAATGAGAACACAATCTGTGATTTTTATGCTGTTCGCGGAGACGGCTCACTTCTTGCGGTGGTTGTTATTGATCTGTCTGGATACAGCAGTTGGCGGTATCCGTCGGAAAAGGAAGCTTTTGAGGAATATATTGACGGTATCAATACGGCAATGCCGTTAAAAACGATGCCGGAAATAAAAAGAGGAAAACTCGGAGAGCAGACATATCTGTGTGCCGACTTGCTCGGAGAGCAAAGCGGAGTTGATATATGTTTTACATCTTATATGAGAATGATAGGTAAACGAATTGTTCTTGTGAATATTACAAGCTCAGACACGACCGTTACCCATAAAATTGCCGCCGAAATATCGTCTTATTGATTTTTTTTATGATTTTTCTGATTTTAAAGGACGGAAGAAATTGTTTTTGACAAGAAAGAAATTGCCTTCATTTTTTTAATTTCGATAACAATAACAGTTAGAAAAACAATGTTGGCAAAAAGCAATGCACCAAAGTAGTTAGGCGCGACGTACAGCACAGTTGTCATATCAGTGTTCTCAACGGGAGAGCCTGTTGCAAAGGCGACGGTGTAGACGATGTTTAGTATAACATTATAGGCGCATGTTAAAAGAAGTGTAAGCCTCATGTAGCGTAATAACGGTCTACGTCGGCGGAACGCGAGCGCAGCCGATAATGGTAAAAAAGTGCCGGACAGTCCCACTATCGCCGTTTGTGCCGAAGTCATATCGTTTTGTGCAAAAAGAACAGACGGCAACGGTAAAAGCGACACATCGACGAGTTTTCCTCCAAGAGCTGCATTTGATGCGATGTGACCTATTTCATGTAAGAAAGGATAAAATAACAGAATGATAAAAGAGCTTGTCAATAACAGACGAAAATAGTTTTTGAAAAGGTTTTTGGTTTCCATTGCAAATAGTTTTCCCCGGTTTGTGTGTATTATTCTGTGTTGCATTTTTATTATGTGCAACACATAACACGAATCGGGCTTTTTTGCGAATCTGCAAAAAAATCATCTGACAAAACGGCTGAAAAGGCGGTGTTGTATGTGCCGGAATGTGTGTATCTTGTTCCGAGCTCTAATGACGAAACAACCGAAACCATTGGGCAGTATTATTTAAACAACACCGACAACGACGGAAATTATTTCTATGCACGCGGGTGCGGAGGCTGCGGGCAAATTTTATTTTCATTGCGACAATGCAAAGCAAATAACCGTTTCAACTTCATTTGACAACAGTGTAGGCTATGTTGCGAATCTTGTCAAAAAAGTGGAAGGTTCAACGGTTTCTTCGACGGATTTTGTAATAGTATCGGGAAATACAAATCAGATGCTTACATGGCGCGTAAACTACACCTGCGACGACGACGTGACGAGAACCGCATGGGTATACACCTATTTTACAAGCCGAACAGAATACCCACCGGTGTTGCCTCCGAAGCAGAGAGAGACAGGCAAGCAAGCAAGTAAACAGAAAGAATCACGGCTTTGTCTCCGTTCTCTGGGGTGCAAACGGCTATGAAGTGTACCGTCTGCGGTACGGTGCTTAAGACCGAAGCCGTTCCCGCGCACGGTCATGCGGACGCGGACAAAAACGGTAAATGCGACAATTGCGGCGAGTCGCTCACTTCTTCCTGCAAACATATTTGCCACTCAAAGAATAAGCTTGCGCAGTTCTTCTGGAAAATGATACGGCTCATGTATAAGCTGTTCAAAAATCATGAATTCTGCGATTGCGGCGTAAGACACTGGTAAGGCAGACATCCCCGACGGGAAAAAGGAAATACAAAGCAAAGAAACAGCCCCGAGGTCATATTGTACTTCGGGGCTGTTTGCAATGAAATCCGCAAAAACTTCATTTTACGGGTATCGGAACTCCTGCGGAGTTCTTTATAAAATTTCAATATCGTTATGCTTATCGGTCGGCAAACCAAACTGCATCCGCTCAAGTTTTATACCGCGGAACGCCCGGTGTGCGTTCCCTACAGACGGAAACCTGTCCGCGTTACTTGTAGGGTCGGTGCACCTGCGCCGACCGCGACCGTAAACATACAGAAGATTACGAAACGTGCGTTCGACAGACGGACATTGCATGGATTGAAATTTACGTTGTGTATATATTCCGTCAATTCATGTTGTCCGTCGACAAAACGAACTGCATTTGCACACGTTTTTTTCCGCTGAACGCCCGGTGCGCGTTCCCTACAAGAGGGAATGAAAAGGCACGACACCTAACCGTCTGTTTCGACAAAAAAAATAACGCCGCCTTGCCTGCGGCAGTTATTTTTTATTTACAAAAGCCGTTATCAGTCCTGTGTGGGAGCACCTACGGGGCAGGTGTCTGCACAAGCGCCGCAATCAATGCAAGCATCCTCGTCGATAACGTATTTGCCGTCGCCCTCGCTTATAGCTTCTACGGGGCAGCCTGCCGCGCATGCGCCGCAGGAGATGCATTCATCGGAAATTTTGTATGCCATTGTGAGATCCTCCTTCTCATGGTTTGAGATAATTGTAGCATATATTTTGAAAATTTCAATACCCGCGTCGAGATTTTTTTACGAAATCGGTAATTTTTGACAGAAATCTGCGGACTTTTATTATACATCAGTCAAGCATCACTACGCACACGGTGATATCGTCGCATCTGCCGCCGGGAGAAGCGTTGACGGCTTTTTCGAGGATGTATGAAGCAAGCTCTTTTTCGTCGGAGTTTTTCTTTTCATGAAACACGTTTTTGAAGAAATCGTAAGGGAGATATGACGCGCCGTCGGACATTATAATTACGGCGTCTCCTGCGGAAAGCCCGGTTTCGTTGCGTTCGAAACGAGCGTCTCCGATAATGCCGAGAGGCAGAGACGAGCGCTCGACAATTGCGGTGCGCCCCGAACGCCGTACGACCGAAAACGAACCGCCCGCCTTCATAAATTCCGCTCTGCCCGTGTTGAGATCGATGCGCAGAATGTCGAGAGTCGCCATGGTTTCATCGGCGGAATTGACCATCAGGGCGGCGTTGACCGCGTCGAATGCCGTGTCTTCGTTGAAGCCCGATTTCAGCAGCCGCGCCATGAGTGACGAGGTCATTACCGAATCGAGCGCCGCGCGGGAGCCTGTGCCCATACCGTCGCTCAATACACAGCAGAAATTCCCCCTGCTGTCGCGAAACAGTTCACACGAATCGCCGCAGAGTGTTTCACCGTCACTTTTTCGCTGAACCTTGCAGGCATGCGCATTCAGCTTCGTTTTTTCATAGAACGACAGCACCGTGCCGTCCTCCTTGTATTCATCCGCAACGGGCGGGGCAAAGTCGACTCCGAGCCGCTGAGACAGCTTTTCGAGCAGTGCGGCATATGAGCGCAGACGCGGAATTTTTGTGCAGAACGCATCGGCGGACGCGCGCCCGAATTTGTCGAGACTTACCGACACGAACGAGCACGAAAAGCCCTCCTCCTCCAGAATGTCTCCCATAAGAGCGGTCAGACGCGCGTCGGTTGTGCCGCCGCCGGTTACGGAGAGAGAAGCGTCCTCAAGCAGCCGCGCCGCACAGTTGAGCTGTGCCGCCGCCGCTTTTTTTACGCTTAATGCCTCGTTTTTCGCGACCAACCGCGCACGGTAACAGCACATTTCGCGGTTAAACGACGCGCAAAGCCCGTTCTTGTCAGAGCAGCAGACGCGCAGTCTTTCGGGAAGAATTTCGGGTGAGATATCCTTGCCCGACACGCACAGCGCAAGCGTTTCGCGAAAGGCGCGGTCGGTTATGACGCCTGCGCCGTCCCAGCAGAATTTCATTTTTGAGCAACCGGAGCAGAGTGTGCTTTTGACATTATTGACTATGTAATCGGGTTCGGGAAGCTCGGCGCGTGACAGTAATTTGCACACCGCGTCAACCGAAAAGGCAATGTCTTTTATTCCCTTTGCGCTTTTTTTGACTCGAAAACCGAGCAGGCGGCGCGATTCGTCATCGTACCAGTCTCTGCTGAACGGCTTGAAAAATACCATGAGCCGATTGGTAAGCTTTTTCGGCAGTGCGGCAAAAACCGCCGCGGACAGCAGCATTTCAATTATCTTAACAAGCGCGGTGTCTGCACTTCCGCGCAGAATGAGCGCAAGCGTCGAGCACACGGTGAAGCCGGCGGCACACGCAAATCTGCCGTAGGGTGAGCACACGCCGCAGATAAGTCCCGCCAGCGGATAAGCGATAAAATACATGTCCTCCCTGACGCCGAATGCAAGTCCGCACAGTATGCCTGCCACCGCTCCGGCGCTCTCTTTGCCGAGCAGCGCAAGCGTCATAATGAACACGCCGGCAAAAAAGTGCGCAACCGAAAAATCAAAAAAAACAAGACGGTCGAGCGCAAGCAGAAACAGCGCGGCAATCAGCATGACCGATACGGTATCGGCAGGGGAGGAGGTAACCGCGCTGAAGGAAGACGGCACTATTTCGGTCACTCTGTGGACAAAGCATGCAGCGGTGCCCGTGATAACAGCCTCGCAAAGCGTCATTAAAAACGCCGTCAGCTCGCCGTCCGTCGCCACCGCTGTGACCGAGCCGCACAAAAGCAGTGCCGCAAACGCGATGAGCGGATAAACAAGCCTTCTGTGCCGTTTTGAAATAAACTTCTCAAGTCCCACCCGGAACACGAACACCACGCACACTGCGCCGACATATTTCAGCGCCTGCATTGCCTCGCAGAATACGAGTGAGCCGAGTGCCGAGCCGATGCACGCCGAAAGGAGATATTCGGGCGGACAGCCCGCCGCAAACGCCGCGCCGAACGGAAACGAGCCGTCGCTTATTTCCACTCCCGACATGATAAATGCGACAGCGGCGGAAGCAAGCTGACGCAGCAGACGCAAAAAAAACCCGACAGTGTTTATTTTGGTCTTTCCTCCTGTTTTTTGAATCCTTTGCTTTACGCCCTCCACGGCAGCACACATCCTTTTCGGCGGCATTTCGCCGCTTTTTTATGCGCAAAAGAGCGAAACGAGCGCCGCTTTGCGCTTAGGCTGACGGGATTCGAACCCATGCCGCCCGTCAGCGCCCCTTTTCGGCACTTTTCGCCCTTTTCGTTTTGACTTGCGCCGGCAAGCCTGCACCTCAAAAAACGAAATCGCTCAAAAACGGGCTGCTGTCGGGTGCAAAGCGGTTTTGCCTGAGCTGATTTTTGTTCGGGCAAGGCAAAGCACGCAGCGAATACCTGATGCATTTGCAAGGGTTTTAACGCGGCATGGGCTAAATCCGACCTGTCAAAATCGACACGGGTTCAAGTCCCGTCAGCCTAGGCGAAAGCAGACGGCATGTGCCGATTTAAGAGGTTAACGTATGCAAATACCGTTCGGTCGGCTGCCCGATAAACATAACGGCATTGAAATTTTATAAAATCAACTCCGCATGAGCTCCGATTCCCGTGAAACGGTGTTATTCGGATTTCATCGCGACGCGATTTCTTCCCGCCTGCGGGATTTCTCCGAACACGGTTCGGACATCACCGCGCAGCTTTTTACAGAAAAAGAACTAAATTTCCGCGAAAGGATTTGAATATTATGAAGCTTGTAATTGCAATTGTCAACAAAGAGGATTCGTCCGCGCTTGTTCAGAAGCTGAATAAATCCGGTTTTATGTCAACAAAGCTGTCCACTACGGGAGGATTTCTCCGCGCCGGCAACGTGACGCTCCTTATCGGTGCGGCGGACGAGCGCGTTGATGAGATTATCGGCATCATTACCGATTGCTGCTCAAAGCACACACAGATAATCAATTCGGCAAGCGTGCTGAACGCGGAACAGTATTTCACATCCCTTCCCGTAGAGGTGACCGTAGGCGGCGCGACCGTGTTCGTCGTGGATGTGGAAAAGTTCCTGAAGGTTTAAGCGCGGCTTTTGTTTGCGAATAACCCCTTAGCCGCGTGAGCCGAAGCTGCCGCGGAGCGCCCGTTGCGTGTTCCACGCAGGCAGAGCGCCCGTTGCGTATTCCCCACAGGCAGTAAGGTAATGAACAAAACCCGATCGCCCGATACGGCAGCGACGGTAATTCCGAATTGTTTTCAGAACGGATTTTTGCATTTCAGCTTTTAACAGGACAGGTGCCGAATGATATTTTCCGATAAAGACATTCCTGCGGCGACGCGTGACGCGGTCAGGACGCTGGCGGAGCGGCGTCGGCTTCCGCAGAGCGTCATGCTCACGGGCGGGAGCGAGACTCTGCGTGAAAAATGCGCAAAAGAGCTTACCGAAGCGGTTCTTTGCACCGCGCCGAAAGGCGTTCCGTGCGGCAGGTGCGCGGACTGCCTTAAGGCAAAGGCGGGTGTGCATCCCGACGTTATCCGCGTCGTGCCCGACGGCAGCAGAAAGACGCTGTCCGTCGACAATGTGCGCGGCAATGTGCGCGACACGCTGTGGATCGCCCCGAACGAAGCCGAAAACAAAGTATATATTTTCCCGAATGCGGACGAGCTTTCACCGCAGGTGCAAAACGCTTTGCTCAAGTCCATCGAGGAGCCGCCCGAATTTGTCATGTTTGTTTTTCTCGCCGCGCGGCGCGAGAGCTTTCTCACAACAGTCATCTCGCGAACGACCGAGTTTGTTTTGGGGGATGTGAGCGTTTCGTCCTCAAAAAAAGCGGACGAAGCGGCTTGTTCCGTTGCCTCCGCCGTAATTGCGGCGCTGTGTACGGGGAATGAATACGATATAATGATAAGCACGGCGGCAATGCATAAAAACCGCAAGCTTATGAAGCGCGTTGCGGCGAAAACAGTCGAAACGGTGCGTGATGCGATGGCGGAGCGGAGCGGCACGGAGCTTATTTCCGATTCACCCGCAGACGCTCTGCGGCTCGCGTCGGCTTTTAACGAGGCACGGCTGCTCAAAATCAAAGCCGCAATGGATAAAATAATGTCATACAGTGACATGAACGCAAATGAGAATCTACTGATAAGCGAGTTTTCCGCGCTTCTCGGAGATATATAAGGAGGGAACTTATGGCAGAGGTCATAGGCGTAAAATTTAAGGAGACGGGCAAGGTCTATTATTTCGATCCCGCCGGAGAAAAGGTCGAAAAAGGGCAGATGGTCATTGTGGAGACCGTGCGCGGGACAGAGTGCGGCGAATGCGCCTCCGAGAACAGAGAAATTCCCGACGCGAGTCTGGTTAAGCCGCTCAAAAGCATCGTACGCACCGCTACCGCCGAGGACGAGCGCCGGCTTCGCGCAAACCGTGAAAAGGAAAAACGCGCGTTTGCTGTCTGCGAAGAAAAAATAGCGCACTTCGGACTTGACATGCACCTTGTAGAGGTGGAATACACGTTTGACGGCTCAAAGATACTGTTCTTTTATACCGCGCCCGAACGGGTGGACTTCAGAGAGCTTGTAAAATGTCTCGCCGGCATTTTCAAGGTCAGAATCGAGCTTCGTCAGATAGGCGTGAGGGACGAGGCGAAGATGCTCGGCGGACTGGGAATCTGCGGCAGACCGTTCTGCTGCAAGGAGTTCCTGCACGATTTTCAGCCCGTGTCAATAAAAATGGCAAAGGAGCAGGGGCTTTCTCTCAACACGGTGAAGATAAGCGGAACATGCGGACGGCTCATGTGCTGCCTGAAATTCGAGCAGGCATCGTATGAGCATCTGCTCAAATGCACTCCGAAAATCGGCGCCATAGTCGACACTGCGGAGGGCAAGGGCGAAGTGGTGGACAACAACCTTCTCACGGGCATGCTCAAGGTCAGGCTTGACCGCCATCCCGACGCGGCGCCGTCGCCGTTCCACCGCAGAGACGTTAAGCTTATACGCGATGCACGAATAACCGTCAATAAGGACGAAATAGCGGCGCTCGGCGGAATAGAAGACGATTAACCGACAAAAATTGCTTTTACGGGAGAGTTGAAAAATGGATAAAATTTTTACAAAAGGCACCGCTTTCATTGATAAAAACGGCAGACAGCGCATTTTTAACGGCGTCAATTTCGTCTGTAAATCGGCTGTTCCCGACAGCGACGGAATTGTGCACTTCAAAACTGCCATTACCGACAGCATTACGGAGCGTCTTGCCGAAAACGGCATCAACATTGTCCGTCTCGGCGTAACATGGGAGGGCATCGAGCCGCAGCCGGGCGAATACAACACCGTTTATCTCGATGAGGTAAAGGATACTCTCAAAATTCTTGAAAAACACGGGATTTACGCGTTTATAGACTGGCATCAGGATCTTTTCAGCTGTCACAACCTCACAAGCGGCGACGGCGCACCGCGCTGGGCGTGCATAAAGTCGCTCAAAAAGCCGCACGACCCTTATCTCATATGGGCGGAGGGCTACTTTGCGCATCCCGGCGTGCACAAGTGCTTCGACGCGTTTTGGGACAACACGCCCGTTTTGGGTAAGGGGCTTCAGGACCGCTACTGCGAAATGCTCGCTTTTACGGCGAAATATCTGTCCGGCTGCGGTTCCGTTATGGGCTACGATGTGTTCAATGAGCCGTTCCCCGGCACCGACGGCGGCAAGGTCTTCCGCAGGCTTGTTATGCGCGGAATCGAAACCGGGCTTCTCTCGAAGCGTGTTGACAGAAAAAAGATAATCTCCGATGTGCTCGACGGCAGAATTATGGACGCGCTGAGCGTTGCGGACGATTCTCTCGTTTATCACCGCGTTATTGAAGCGGGGTATGATATAATCAGAAAATTCGACACCGAAAAATATTACCCGTTCCTTGTCCGCGCCGCAAAGGCGATAAGGGACGCCGTAGGCGAGGGAATAATTTTTGCGGAAAACTCATACTATTCAAACCTCGGCATTCCCTACAGCCTGCCCGTGCCGACCGACGAAAACGGCGAGCCGCTCAGGGATTTTGCCTTTGCGCCGCACGGCTATGATATTACGGTCGACACGCCTCTCACGAATGAGGCGTCGCCCTACAGAGTGGATCACATTTTCAACGAGCATGAGCGCACGCAGAAGCGTCTTGGCGTGCCTGTTCTCGTCGGCGAATGGGGCGGCATGGTGGACGGCGGCGAGCGCTATCCCGCGCTTGAGCACCTCGTCGACAAGTTTGACCGCAACAGGTGGAGCCAGACCTATTGGCACTATATAGATAACTTTACCGACACGAAAATAGGCGAAATCATCTGCCGCGCTTATCCCGTCGCGGTTGCCGGGGATATAAACTACTACGGCGTTGACCGCAAACTCAATACCTTTACATTGAGCTACACAGGCTCGTCCGACATAAAAGCGCCCACGCTTGTTTTTCTGCCGAAGCAGCCGAAAAAGGTTTTCTCGACGAAGAAGTACGTCATAAAAGATACGCCCTACGGCAAATATCTGCAGGTTTACGCGGGCAAGGGCAGCTGCGTGGTAAAGGTTGAGTTCTGATGCCGGGTGAATTAAACGCAGCGGAAAAATTTGCGCTGATATATGTCGCGGCAGTCTCCGTTACCGGTATTATTCTTACGGTTTATGACAAGGCGGCGTCGAAAAGGAGCAGAAACGGCAGGGGCAGAGTACCCGAAAACACTTTGATGTATCTGGGCTTTCTCGGCGGTGCGCTGCCTATGTATGTCACGATGCTGATTATACGCCATAAAACAAAACACAAAAAATTTATGATAGGTCTGCCCGTGTTCGCAGCTGTTCATATCGCTGTTGCCGTAACGGTTTTTCTGCGCATGAACATCTGACGCATGCACATAAAGCAGACGGGAATACTTGTGTGTGTAATCATTTTTCGATAAATTTTTGTACATCGGTACATTTTTTTGGGGTATACAAATGTTAGAAGTAAAAAACTTAGGATTTAATGTTAAAAATGACCGCGACGGTCAGCAGCTTGAGATCATCGACGACATCAGCTTTACTCTCGACGACGGCAAATTCCTCGTTATCACGGGGCCCAACGGCGGCGGCAAGTCCACGCTTGCCCGCCTTATAATGGGCATAGAGAAGCCTGTTCACGGACAGATAGTTTATAACGGACGCGATATCACGGAGCTTTCGATAACCGAGCGCGCAAACCTCGGCATCGGCTATGCGTTTCAGCAGCCGCCGCGCTTTAAGGGGCTTACCGTGCGCCGTCTGCTGAGCCTTGCCCACGGCAGCGATCTGCCCGAGGACGAGTGCTGCTCATATCTCACAAGCGTGGGACTTTGCTCGATGGACTACCTCAACCGCGAGGTTGATTCTTCCCTTTCCGGCGGTGAAGTGAAGCGAATCGAAATCGCCACTCTCATGGCAAGAAAGCTCGGTCTTGCGATATACGACGAGCCTGAGGCGGGAATCGACCTCTGGAGCTTTTCGATGCTTGTTAAAAGCTTCAAGGCTCTGTCCTCCGCGCGCAACGAAAGCGTTATGATAATCTCCCATCAGGAGCGCATAATGCAGCTTGCCGACGAAATTATCGTTATCGCGGACGGCAAAATCCGTTCGCAGGGTACGAAGGACGAGATATTGCCCACTCTCATGGGCGAGTTTGACCGCAAGTGCGATTTGAGAGGAAATGAAAAGGAGGACGGCGAAAATGCTTGACATTACCGACAGAGATCTGCTGCAAACGATTTCCGACATCAAGTACATCCCGCCGGAATCAGCCTACAATATAAGAAAAAACGGCGAGGGGATCGAGCGCCGCAACAACGAAAATGTTGAGATCACAACAAAACCCGATAAACCCGGCATCGACATAAAGGTGCGCGCAGGTTCGACGGGCGAGACGGTATATATTCCCGTTCTTTTGACGGAAACGGGCTTGAACGACAAGGTATACAACGACTTTTTCATAGGCGACGGCGCGTCCGTCACAATAGTGGCGGGCTGCGGCATCCACAACTCCGGCTGCATGGAGAGCCGCCACGACGGTATTCATCGCTTTTTCATCGGCAAAAACGCCCATGTTAAGTATGTCGAAAAGCACTACGGCGAGGGCGACGGCTCAGGCGCGCGTGTGCTGAACCCCGCAACGGAGGTCTATATCGACGAAAACGGCTCCTGCGACATGGAGACGGTTCAGATAAAGGGTGTCGATTCCACCGTTCGCGAGACGGTTGCCGAGCTTGGAAAAGACGCAAAATTTACCGTTACCGAAAGAATCATGACACACGGCAGGCAGCATGCCGAATCGAACATGCGGGTGGAGCTTAACGGCGACGGCGCATCGTCGCGTATCGTTTCACGCTCCGTGGCAAAGGACGAAAGCTCACAGGTGTTTCATCCCGTCGCGGTCGGCAACGCACGCTGCGCCGCGCACGTCCAGTGCGATTCCATAATTATGAGCAAGGCCCGAATCAGCTCCGTGCCCGCAATCGAGGCGAACGACGAGTACGCGCAGATAGTTCACGAAGCCGCCATAGGCAGAATAAACAACGAGCAGCTTCTTAAGCTCATGACCTTCGGACTTACGCCCGAAAAGGCGGAGGAGGTAATCATAGAGGGCTTCCTGAAGTAATAATTTTGCACGGCATTCGCAGCCGTTTTGTACCGCAAAACGGAGCTTAGGCTGACGGGCGACATGGGTTCGAATCCCGTCAGCCTAGCGGACTTTGCGGCGGCGAGTGTTTACAATAATTCCCGATTCGTAATTTAATATAAAAAGGGGTGATTGTACGGTCGAATTATCCTGTGTCGTCTGCGGCGGTTCGGTTTTGAGCGCCGGCTTGGGCGACGAGCTTCGGGTTTGTCCCGTCTGCGGGAAGCATATTGCCAGAAAGCGTTCCTCTCCCGATGCGGAGGGGCTGATGAAAAGCGCCTTTGAAGCTCGAAAACGCGGTGATTTTGACGGTGCGGTGCGCCTTTATGAAGCGGTTCTTGCCGAATATCCCGATAATGCCGACGCGCATTTCGGCATTGCCCTTTGCCGCCACGGCGTTGAGTTTGTTCAGACGGGCGGTAAGACCGCAGTCGGCTTGCTGCGTTATCTGCCGATCGGCTTTTCGTCCGATCTGTCGTACATGCGAGCCGTTTTACTCGCCTCCGACAGCGGAAAAAGCAATTTTGCGCTGTTTGCCGAGGCTGTTCAAAAGGAAAAAAACGCATATCTTCAGACCGAAAGCATGAAGCCGTGCGATGTTATCATAAGCTGTGCCGCGGAATTGAAAAACGACGGTACGGCTTCTGCCGCTTTTACGGAGGCAAAAGCGCTTGCCGCAAGGTTCAAAAAGCAGGGCATTTCGTGCACCGTTATTTCAAAAGCGCTGTCCGGGCTTGACCGCCGCGGCAGAGCGGAATATTTTAACGCGGAGCGGTCATTTCATACGCTTGTGAACGTGCTCGGCGATGCAAACGACCTGCGTGAGGAACCGATCCGCAGCCTTAACGACCGAGTGAACACGCGGAACATAAGAGGGGCGGCGCATCGGGTCATTACGGTAATGAGCCGCGATTTTCTGCCGAAGATGACGCGCGCCGATGTGCGCGGCGGCGTGAAAATAATGATGTCGCCGGAGGACAGAACCGAGCTTGCCGTCGATGTCGAAGCAGGTCTGCGCGGCGCGGGACGTATTCCGAATGCCGTGCCGCTGCCGTTGAACGGCGGACGCTTCGGCGACAGAATAAAGCGCGCGTTCGAGTGTATCTCGATCGGCGATTTTGATTCCGCGGAGGATATATGCAATTCCGTGCTTTTTGATGAGCCTTCGGAGGTGTCGGCGCTGTGGGGGCTGTTTCTGTGCAAAAACCGCGCACGCCGCGCTGAGGAGACACTCACAGCGGACGGTGTCGCGGGGCGCGAAATTTTAGCGCGGCTTACCGGAACCGGCACGGAGGGCACTGCGGGCTGGGTCAAACGCTACATAAAAGTTTTAACATTTAATATTCATATCAGGTTTATCGCCGCATTTAAGCGGCGCGACCGCAGCGCTGCCGAAAGGTACGCGGAGCAGTTCCGTTTGTATGACGCGGAAAATGCCGTCAACGACGCTCACCGTGTTATGATACTTTTTCTCGGCGGCTCGGCGCAGGCGCTTTTGCCGGGTGCGGTGCTCGCGTGTATCGGCTATTGCAGGACTCTGCCTTTTGCCGCCGGCGCGGCAAACATTGCCGCAATAAATGCAATATGGAGCGAAATTCGCCTTAGGCAGATTAAAGCAATGCGCCGTGCATATCTTGATGCGCGCGACAACGCGGACGGGGATTATTCCCGTCTGATTATTGAAAACCTTAAGGTGTTCTGCGAGCCTGCGGCGGCTTTTGAGCGTCACACCGGCATAACGGTAAATGTTTCACTGCCGTCCGTTGCCGACAGTGCGGGCAGCCTGTGGTTTTTTGCCGCACAGTATCTCGAATCGCTGTCGGACAAGCCGTCTGTGCAGCAGGAAAAAATTATTGCGGAATGCTTTGAAAACGCCGCAAAAGCGTCGCCCGACCGCGCCGCAGTCTATTCCGCCGCGCAGAACCGCAGACAAAACGAGGCGCGAAAAGAAGCCGACAGGAACGCTCCGAAGGGGGCGCAGCAGCTTCTGGCAAGTGCCGCGTCGGTGCTTGCAGTGGGAAATGATGAAAAGCAGGATGAAAAAAAAGGCTTCTGGCAATCGTTTTTGGCGGTTGTGATGTTTCTGTTTTCGTGCGCCGCCGTCGGTGCCGGCGTCATTATAAATATGCGTCCCGATGCTCTGCTGCGCTTCAACCGCGCTCTGTTTATATCGCTTTCGGTGGGTATAACGGTGTTGTTCTGCATATTTGCAGCCTTGCTGTCCGTCATGCTGTTCAGGGCGCGAAACGTGCGCCGTCACACGGCGGCGGGAAAAGCGGTTTTATCGTCGGTACCCTTCGGAACGATTGCCTGCTCCGCGGCGGCGGTGTGCCTTGCCGCAGTCTCGGCTCTCACGTTTGCGGACAGAATGCCGACGATATATCTGTCGAACATACAGGAATTTATGTACCTTGAAAACTATCCGTCGGGCAATTTTTCGCTCATTGCCGACATTGATCTCGACGGTCGCGAAATAAATCATCTTCGGCGGTTCAGCGGCACTTTTAACGGGAACGGCCACACAATAAAGAATTTCACCGCGCCCTTTTTCGTCATCGAAAAAAACACGGGCGAGCTGTGCAATTTCGTGCTTGACGGCGGAAAAAGCGGAGGGATCGTCCGCACAAATAACGGTGTTATAGAAAACGTCACGGTAAAAAATTCGCATTTTTATTCGGCAGTTGCAATAACGAATCACGCCGCCTTGAAGAACTGTACGGTTGAAAACAGCATTATCGAGAGCGGCGCGGTAATCATGAACAACAGCGGCACCGTGTCAAATGTGCGCCTTGTTTCGTCCGAGCTTAAAAGCGACGGCGGCTCGGTGTGCGCACTCGGCGATACGTTTTTCGTCGGCGGCTTTATCGGCATAAACGACGGAATCGTGAGCGGCTGCACCGTGTCGAAGCTTACCGTGGAATCAACCTCGGCAAAAACGCATGTCGGCGGCATTTTCGGCATAAACACAGGCACCGTTACGGGCACAAAGGGCGAAAAGGTTACGGTGCGCGGAAAAGCGGTCACCGCAGGTGTCTTTGCCGCGCGAAACACGGGCGCCGTGTCATCGTGCGAGGTTCGCGGAGGCGCATATATCGAAGCCGAAAGGAGCTTCGGAGGCTTTGTCGGCGAAAACACAAAACAGATAACGTTAAGCGAAAGCGATGTCTATGCCGAAGTCACGCTGCTGTCCGACAGCGGAGAAAAAAGCTGCTCGGGCGGTTTTATCGGTTATTCATCGGGTTCTGTCGAAGCGTGCACGTCTTCGGGCAAGCTGTTTTTTGACTGCAGAACCGATGACGCAACCGCCGTATGCTCAGGCGGAGCGATAGGACTTGCGGAGGGACGTGTTTCTTCCGTCACGGCGGATGCTTCGCTGTTCTTTACCTGCCGCAAAACGCGCGGCAATGCCGAAAGCTCGCTCGGCGGCGCGGTCGGCTGCATCAAAGACGCAAGTGTGTCGAATGTCTCCCGCAGCGGACGGTTTATCACGGTGATAAACGAGGCGGAGGACGCAGGCGGGACTGACGGGGTCGCAAAATATCAGCCGAAATATCATGTGGGCGGATTCGCGGGCAGTGTTCTGTCCGGCAGCGAACGCAAAAACGAAACGGTTGAGTATATTTCGGTTGACGGTACTGTGCGCGTAAATGCAAAAAAACGTACTTTTATAGATTTCGGTTCCGTGATAGGTTACGCAAACTGCGAGCATGTTATCTCTGAGGGAATCGTTTCGGGCGCTTTCGGAGTGCGGAGCGACGGCTACGAAAAGGTCAATTTCTGTGTTATAATCGGCAGAACCGATGCGGTTGAGAGCGTGCGCGGCATAGCTTTTGCGGGACGTGTGAGCGAATCCGGCACCGATGCGGGCAGCATCGGCTTCACGGGCGGTGCGGACGGTGCGTTTGTCAAGTGCTACGCGCGCGACAACTGCGGCACAAGCGCCGTCGGCGCGGAGTATGTTCCCGAAGAAGTGTTCCTGTCGGAGGCGTTTTATTCGGACACCCTCGGCTGGAAAGGCAGCAGATGGCGGCTTGCCGACGGACGGCTGCCGACACTGGAGACGGGGAAATAAGCTCCGAAACCGCGAATTTCATCGCAAAGCCGCTCTGCGGTTTTTTACAATTTACAAGAGGTTTTTATGTATTATCTTGATGTTCACAGTCATATTTATCCCGAAGCGATAAGCAGGAAAGCCACGGAGAGCACCTGCCGCTTCTATAACGTATCTACCGGGCACAACGGCACGGCGGCAGAGCTGCTCGCGCTTGACCGTGAGGTCGGCATAAAGCGCAGTGTGCTGCTGCCTGTCAGCGTTAATCCCGTTCACACGGAGAGCATAAACAATTTTACTCTGCGCGAGTGTATCGAGCATCCGGAGTTTATTCCGTTTGCCACGGTGCATGCCGATAATGCGGATATATCCGAAACGGCGTCAAAGTTTGTCGGACAGGGGTTCAAGGGCGTAAAGCTGCACCCCGATATGCAGGGCTTTAATGCGGACGATAAAAGACTGTTCCCGATGTACGATATCATTGCGGGCAAAATTCCGCTTATGGTGCATTCGGGCGACCCGCGGTATAACTTCTCTCACCCTGAACGCATTCGGCGCGTGCTGCATGAGTTCCCTTCTATTATAATTATTGCCGCGCACATGGGCGGCTGGTCGATGCAGGACACGGCGCTGGAGTTTCTCCGCGATGAGGAACGCTGTTTTACCGACACCTCGTCGGCGCTTTCAAGCATGAGCGTCGAAAAGGCAATGACGCTTATAAACGCCTACGGAACCGACCGCGTTATGTTCGGCTCCGATTATCCGATAGAGGATCCCGCGTATAACCGCGAGCTTGTCGAGCGTCTTCCGCTTTCCGACGGACAGCGCGAAAAAATAGCGCACATAAATGCGGAGAAGCTGCTCGGACTGTGACAAATGCACGCTGTATATGCCGAAACATTTATACAAATGCAAATTATGTTCGTCAATTTTATGTTCACCCGTCGACCGACCGAATATCGTTCGCGCAAGTTATCCGCCGCGGAACGCCCGGTGTGCGTTCCCTACACCGGCAAGGTTGCAGGGCAATGAAAAAATTATGCACAAAACCCGACCGCTTGATACGGCAAAAAGCCGACCGCGACAGCGAAAATGTTTTTTTGGAGGAATAATGTGTTTGAAGAAATAAAACGCGTCGGATGCCGCTGCGGCAGGACGCACGTCTGCTCCGTTCGGGACGTTATCACAGGCGCGGGGGCTGTAAAAAAGCTGCCCGAAAGCTTGAACATGCTCGGCGCGTCAAAGCCGTTTGTCGTTACGGACAAAAACACGCTTGATGCCGCAGGGCGCGACGTGCTGTCCGTGCTGGACGGCGCGGGCATCGCATACACTCCGTTCACCTTTGCCGACGCAGTTATAAAACCGGACGAGCACGCGGCAGGCAGCCTTATTATGCATTTTGACACAGAGTGCGATGCTGTAATAGGCGTCGGCTCCGGCGTAATAAACGACTGCTGCAAAATTCTTGCCGCAAAGACAAAAAGACCGTATGTTATCGTTGCGTCCGCGCCGAGCATGGACGGGTTCGCCTCCGATACAAGCTCGGTCGAAATCGACGGCTTGAAGGTGTCACTGCCCGCAAAAAGCGCGGATGTGATAATCGGTGACACCGATATTCTGAAGAAAGCACCCGCGCGCATGCTCTCGTCGGGTGTCGGTGACATGCTCGCAAAATACATAAGCATTGCGGAATGGCGCATTTCGGCGCTTATCAACGGCGAATACTTCTGCGCGGACATTGCGGAGCTTATCCGTGAGTCGCTCAAAAAATGCACCGATAACGCAGAGGGACTTTTAAGACGCGACGAGAAGGCGGTCGAAGCGGTTTTCGAAGGACTGGTCGGCGTCGGTTTCGCAATGAGCTTTGCCGGGGTGACGCGCCCGGCGTCGGGCGGCGAGCATTATTTCTCGCATCTGTGGGATATGCGCGGACTGGAATTCGGATATCCGACCGAGCTGCACGGCATTCAGTGCGCGCTCGGGACGTATATTTGCGCTTCGATATATCATCGGCTAAAGGATTTTACTCCCGACAGGGAAAAGGCTCTGCGCCATGCGGAGACATTCGACCTTAAAGCGCATTTTGACGGGCTGACCCGTTTTGTCGGCAAGGGCGCATATGCCATGATAAAAAATGAAAAGACACAGAAAAAGTACGACATTGAAAATCATCACGCGCGACTGGATAAAATCATTGCGCATTATAACGATATATTAAACATAATCGACGAGGAAATACCGGCGCCTGCGGAGCTTGAAAAGCTGTATAAAATTCTTGCTCTGCCGACAAGGGCGGAGGATACCGTCATCGATCCGTCGATAATTCCCGATACGTTTGAATATTCAAAGGACGTGCGGGATAAATATGTGCTGGCAAGATTGGTATTTGACACAGACGCAAAGCCTTAATCGGTTTTGCCTTGGGGGTTTTAACTTGAAAAAACGAAAATTACCGAGCAGCGCGAGGGGACTTATCCCCGTTGTGTTTTTTTTCACGGCGGCGGATGTGATAATTTTCCTCCTGCAATTCGGAAAAAGTCTGAATGAAATTACACAGATAGGCATATTAAGCCGCTATTGCGGGGAGTTGAGCCTTGTCGTTTTCATTTTCATGATTATCTCGGATGCTCTGCAAAACGGCGAACCGCGCGAAAAAAAGAAAAAGCGGACAAAAAAACGTGCCGTGCCGCGGTTACACCGCCGAAAAACGGGGCAAAGCTCTGACGCGGCAGAGCAGGCTTTGTCTGTCGAATTTTCCGAAGCGAGCGTTTCGGAAGATTCCTCCGATATCCATACCGCCGCCGAAGACGCGGCGGAGCAGGCGGAAGAAGACGGCGAAAAACCGAAGAAGAAAGAGCGGAAGCCTGTCGACAGAAAGAAGCTTGCCGCGGTGCTTTTCTCCGCTGCATTCGGGCAGATACTCGTCCGAATGTGTCTTACGGCTTACAGATATTCCGCCGATCGGCTGCTGAGCAACACCCACGACTACACGATGGCGGAGGCAGCGGTGCTCGGCATCTTTGCGGCAGCCGCATTCTTTTTCAGGAGCCGTGCCGCGCAGAGCCGCGAGCGCGGAAGCGTAACATTCACGGGACTTTACGCCGCGTCGGGCGTCGCATTTGCGGTTTACGCAGCGGTGATAGCCGTCACAGCCGTGCTGAAGCTGAAAATATATCCGTATCTCAGCTGGGTCTACCGCTTCTGCCTTGTATATATCGCGGTGATGCTTGCGGCGGGACTTGTCTTAAGTCTGATAAAGCGCGATGTGCCCGGTGAAATGAACTACGGTATATTTATCCCGTTTGTCAACAGAACCGAGGGCGAAACGCTTGCGGATACGCTCGAAAAATACACGGGGCTGTCGCTCAAATCCCTCTGGAGCATAAAGCTTGTCGGCACGGCGCTGCCGGGTGCGGTGCTCGGACTTGCATTATTACTCCTGATGTCAACCTGTGTTTACAAGGTTGAACCTTATGAGGAGGCGGTGGTTTACCGCTTCGGCGCGATGAACGAGATATCCGTCAAGGAGGGATTGCACTTCAAGCTGCCGTATCCCATCGACAAGGCGGAGCTGTATGACGTGCACAGGGTGAAAAGCGTCACGGTAGGCTACGAATCCACGGGCGGAGACGACAACCTCTGGAACGGCACGCACGCTTCCGAGGAATATAAGCTCCTGACGGGCGACGGCAACGAATTGGTGTCGGTAAACCTTAAGCTGAACTACAGAATAACCGATCTCACACAGTATCTGAAAACGGCAAGCGAGCCGGAGCGCATTATGACCGCGTTCGCGTATGAAGCGGTGCTGTCGCACACGGCGTTTACAAACCTCGACACGCTGATGAGCGTAGACCGCACGGGACTTTCGGCAAACGTAAGGGATGAGATAAACGAGCGGCTGACCGAGGCGAAATTGGGCATTGCCGTAGACGAAGTGGTTCTGGAGAGCATTCACCCGCCCGTTGAAATTGCCGATGTATATCAAAGCGTTGTCAGCGCGGCGGTAAAAAAGACCACTCTTATTACAAATGCCGAGCGCGAAGCGGCAAGCACGGTGACAAACGCCGAAAAGACCGCAAAGACCTCCGTAAACGACGCGGCGGCGCGTCAGACGAAAAAGGTGTCCGAAGCGCAGTACGACGCGGCGGTGTTCGATGCCGCGGACGAAGCCTACAGGGCGCATCCCGAATCGTTCAGGCTGTCGAAATATCTCGACACGTTTGTAACGGCTGTCAAGGGAAAGAAGATGTATGTTTTCACGCCGTCCGCGGAGAGCAGCATGAACGACTTTATCATAAACCGCACAAACGGCAGTGTTACGGTGGTGGAATGAGAGGTATGAGAAATATGAAAATAAAAAAAGCAACCGAAAACGCGGTCGAAAAAAAGACCGGCATAAAAAAAATATACAAGTGGATCTTCGCGGCGCTACTCGCCGTGATAGTCGCGGTGTTCGGCTTCTGCTTCACCGTGCGCGAGGGCACGAATGCCATCGTTTCGCGCTTCGGCAACGTGCGCGGCGTGTACACCGACGCGGGGCTGCACTTCAAGCTGCCCTATCCGTTTGAAAAGGTGATCTCATACGACACCCGCTCGCAGTATATGGATTCGGGCTACACCGAAACGCTTACCAACGACAAGAAAAATATAATATTGCAGACATATATTATCTGGCACATCGAGAACGTTCAGAAATTCTACAGAAGCGTCGGCGACACCGACAAGGCCAAAAAATATCTCAACGACCTTGCCGCAACCGTTAAAAACGGCGTGATGGGCGGCTACACGCTCCGTAATCTCGTTTCCACCGACCTCGAAAACGTCAAGATAAACGAGGTCAGCAAAAAAATCAACGACGGCATATCCGAAAAGGCGCTTGCGGATTACGGCATCGGTATCGAGAGCGTTAAGATAAAACGCCTTGCGCTGCCCAACAAAAACGTAGAGAGCGTGCTGGAGCAGATGATAGCCGACCGTGAAAAGCAGGCGACGCAGCTTCTTGCCGAGGGCGAACGCGACGCGGCAGTCATTATCAGCGAAGCGGACGCGAAAGCCGCCGAGATAATCGCTCAGGGCAAGCTCGAAGCCGCCGAAACAGACGCGGAGACGGAGAAAAAAGTGGCGGCGATCTACGGGGAGGCTTACGACAGGGATTCAACTCTCTTTGTGTTCCTCAAAAAGCTTATTGCTCTCGAAAACTCCGTAAGCGAGGACACGGTCATTGTCATGAAAGCGGAGGACGGCCCGTTCGGCATTATCTCCGACGTGAACTGACGGAGGCGCGATATGAAAAAGAAAGAACAGGAGAGACTGGAGAGCGCCGTGTCGGCAGTGGTAAAATATTTCCACAGGATAGTCATTGCCGCACTTGTCCTCATTGCTCTCACGGGTGTGTATAAGGTGGACAGCAGCGAGGTTGCGGTGGTGCTGCGCTTCGGCAGGCTCACCGGCACAACGCAGTCCTCACAGATAAAGCAGCCGGGACTTCACTTTGCGTTTCCCTATATCGTCGATGAAGTGATTAAAATTCCGGTGCAGAAGGTGCAGGAGACTACCGTCAAAACGCACTATACAAAGGACACGAAGTCCGAAAACGTTAAAAATGTCGGCTATGTTATCACAGGCGATTCAAATCTCGTGCAGATAAAGGCGGTTGTAAAATACAAAATCACCGATCCCGTGGCATATGCGCTGCGCGTTGCCGACATCGAGTCTGCGGTGGACGGCATTGTGAGCGGAGAGCTGACCGCCGCCGCGTCCTCCATGACCGTCGACGATATTCTGACGGCGAAGCGCAGCGAGACGGCGCAGACGCTTGTCAAAAACGTACAGGCGATATTTGATGAGCTGGGGCTGGGGCTTACGCTTACGAATATTGAGCTGACCGCCGTGTCCGCGCCTGCCGAGACGACCGACGCGTTTGAGAGCGTCATAAGTGCGTCCGTAAAAAAGCAGACGCTTATTCAGGAGGCAAACGACTACACCGCCTCGCGTATTCCGCAGGCGGAGGCGGAGGCGCAGTCGCTTGTGTCGACCGCGAAGACAAATTCGTCCGACCGTCAGACGAAAGCGAGCGAGGAGGTCGCGGTGTTCAACGGACTTTATGAGCAGTATAAAGCGTCGCCCGAGGTCGTTATGAATTCCGCGTTCAGGCTTCGCGTCGCCGAAGCGCTCAAAAAGACGGGCGCGACGGTCATTGTGCCCGACGGCGGCGACGGCGCGAAAGTGATATTGCCGTAGGACAGCCTAGGCTGACGGGACTTGAACCCGTGTCGGTTTTGACCGGTCGGATTTAGCTCATGCCGC
>OLHA01000056.1_pt1 | contig 64899 bp, 46 predicted proteins | sample 1605961 | NCBI WGS metagenome assembly OLHA01 (sample SAMN03283288) | human gut metagenome | biome: human-associated habitat; material: feces | host: Homo sapiens | place: Peru | collected 2012
TATTCAATGGGCAATTTGATGTTGTCGCATTCCGCTGGAATGCATAATACTGACATATCTATTGCAGGCATTTCGAAAAGATTCCATTTCGCTTCGCTCCATTGCATCTTTTCTGCATACCTGCCTACACACATCAAATTCCTAACGGAATTTCATTGCATCTTCTTCGGAACAATATGTATATCATTTCCTGAAAATATACCAAAGGCATATCCCCACATCATTTTTCCTTAAACCCAATTTGGATTCAGGGAAAAATAGTGGTGGGAAAAGCGCGTGCAATCATAAAAATTTCATTATATTTGTAAGATAGCAATTATTAGAATTGAACAACGATGAATCTTGATAAATTTATTGATATGGCGGATAAGGTGGAGTTTCTTGCCACCACTATTGGTATGCAACTGGTTAGCACTCCCGACCCCGACGAGGCTGTGTGCACTTTGAAGGTGACGAAGGCTGTGAGCCAGCCTGCGGGCTATCTCAACGGTGGCACATCGCTGGCTGTGGCTGAGAATCTTGCTGGCATAGGCAGCACGCTCTTAGACGAGGAGCATTTCCCTATGGGGCTGAATGTGACAGCCAACCACCTACGATCCGTACCTATCGGTGCCACCATCAAGGCTGTGGCGAGAATCCTTCACAAGGGAAAAAGCACCCATGTGTGGAATGTGGATATTTTTAACGAGGAAGGACAACTGTGCTTCACCTCTCGTGTCACCAATTATATGCTCGACCTCAAGAACAAGAAATGAAGCCTTTCGCACTCTACCGTATGCCTGGGGAAGCGCTGGCTACCCGTATCACTGCCGCAAAAGCCACAGTGGTGAGCAGTTGCGCCGAACTTAACGGACACAGCGGCTTTGTGATTGCCCCTTTCACCCCCACTCCACAAGAGCCAATCCTGCTGATTGAGCCAGAGGAAGTGAGTAAATTCGTGCCCGATGCCGATGGTGGCGAGCCTTTCGCCTTCGAAGATGTGGAGTCGTCGAGCAGCAGAGCCGCCTACGCATCTACTTTCCCTGCATTTCACAAAACACTCACCAACAACACTTTCCAAAAAGTGGTGCTGGCGCGACAGAAAACGGTGGAATGTGGTGGCGAGGTCGATGCCATACGCCTGTTTAACCGTGCGTGCAAACTCTATCCGCTACAAATGATTGTGCTGGTGTGCGCCGAAGAATGTGGCACTTGGCTGATGGCTACACCCGAAATTCTGCTTCAAGGGCATGGCGACCTGTGGCGCACAATGGCGCTGGCTGGCACAATGAAAGCCTGTGATGAGCAGCAGGGCTGGAGTGTGAAGAACATTCGCGAGCAACGCCTGGTATCGACCTACATCAGCAAATGCCTCGCTTCACACGCCCACGACATCGACTTGCGTGGACCAATGACCGCCCACGCTGGCGCACTGGTGCATCTGAAAAGTGAATTCACCTTCAAACTCAACGATGCCTCAAAGGTTGGCAACTTGATTGACGAACTCTACCCTACGCCTGCCGTATGCGGCATTCCAAAAGATGCTACCAGGGAGTTTATCTGCGCCCACGAACCTGCGCCACGCCACTATTACAGCGGCTTTATGGGGCCATTGAACATGGGCGGCAATTCCGACCTCTACGTTTCGCTTCGCTGTATGAAGATTGACGGCAACCGCTGCACGCTTTTCGCTGGCGGTGGACTTATCAGCGACAGCATCGAGCAGCAGGAATGGGAAGAAATCGAAGCTAAAATGGGCACGATGCTCCGATGCCTCAACACCGAATATTAAATCACTCTATATCGCTTAAGAATGTATAGCAACAAGGAAAATATCAACATTCTCACAGCCCTGCTCGTGAGCCACGGCATCACCGACGCTGTGGTTTGCCCTGGCTCGCGCAATGCCGCCATTATCCACAATCTGGCGGAGTGTCCAAAAATCAAGTGCCACCCTGTGACCGATGAGCGCAGCGCGGCATTTGTGGCAATGGGTATGGCACAAGCCACTTGCCGACCTGTGGTAGTGTGCGTGACTTCTGGATCAGCCTTGCTCAACACCGCTCCTGCCGTGGCTGAGGCCACCTACCAGCACCAAGGCATCATCGTGATTTCTGCCGACCGCCCTGCCGCATGGATTGGGCAAAATGTAGGTCAAACGATTCCACAGCCGGGTGCGCTTGGCTCTTTTGTGGGCAAATGCGTCAACATTCCAGAACCACACACCGACGATGACCGTTGGCACATCAATCGCCTTGTGAACGAGGCACTGATTGAGGCAAAAAAATATCATCGTCCAAGCGTGCACATCAATGTGCCACTGAGCGAACCGCTATTTGAATACACAGTGAAGAAATTGCCAAAAGAGCGCGTTATCACGCTTTGGGAAAGCACCTTTGGCTCAGCCGAACCGTTTGTCGACGAATTCACTGCGGCAAAGCGCCCTATGATTGTGGTGGGACAAGTCGATGAACAAACCTCTATCGACACACTCGATTATTTAGAGTTACTCGCCGATAGGGCAATCATCATTCACGAGGCGCTGAATGGCTACGATGAATTGTTTGGCATCGACCTCGTGCTCAATGCCATTGAGGGCGTTGACAAAAAATATGTTCCAGATTTCGTTCTTCACATTGGAGGCGAAGTGGTGAGCAAACGCTTGAAATCATTTCTCCAAAGGGCGGAAACCGTGTGGCGCATCTCTCCAAACGGTGAAATCGCCGACACCTATAAAAACATCACAAATGTGATTTCTGGCGATACAGTCGACACTCTTAAGATGATTGCCGTCGGTTATAAAATGCGTAATCTCAAGACGCCTTTTTCCATACAGACATATTATGACCTATGGTACAATGCTTTGGAAAAAGCCGACCAACATATCATCAACTATGAGCCGGCATACTCACAGGCAGCGGCTGTGAAGGCATTTGAAGAACAGTACTACTACAGCGATTACGCCCCTCATATCCATTATGCGAACAGCACTTCCATTCGCCTTGCCAACCTCTTTGCGCGCCACTATGTGTGGTGCAACCGTGGCACCAACGGCATAGAGGGCTGCGTTTCCACAGCCGTGGGATTTGCGATGGCTGTGCCAAAGACCGAGCGACTGGTGCTGGTGACTGGCGATTTGGCGTTTTTCTACGACTGCAACGCCCTGTGGAACGAGGCGCTGCCAGCAAACATTGGCATTCTTTTGCTCAACAATGGCGAAGGCGGCATTTTCCGGCAAGTGAAAGGTTTTGGCGAAAACCCGATGGCACAGGGCTTCCATCATGCCACAGCCGAGGGCATTTGCCACCAGAATGGCGTGACCTACGTTGCCATTCACAACATCGACGAACTTTATCAACAAATAGAGAGACTTACGGACGAAGAAGCCCCCATCGTGATGGAAGTGTTCACCGATGCCGAAATCGATAAACAAGAACTTATAAACATCTATAATAGTTTTAAATTATGAGAGAATGGAAAAAAATTGAAGGATTCGACTTTCAGGAAATCCTCTTTGAAGAATATAACGGTATAGCGAAAATCACTATCAACCGCCCTCGTTATCGCAATGCGTTCACCCCTCGCACCACTTGGGAAATGAGCCAGGCGTTTGCCTACTGCCGTGAGGCAAGCCGCATCAGCGTGGTGATTCTCACCGGTGCTGGCGACATGGCATTCTGTAGCGGTGGCGACATGAATGTGAAGGGCCGTGGCGGCTATGTGGGCGAAGATGGTGTGCCACGCCTCAATGTGCTCGACGTGCAGATGCAGATTCGCCGCTTGCCTAAGCCAGTTATCGCCATGGTGAATGGCTACGCCATCGGTGGCGGCCATGTGCTTCACTTGGTGTGCGACTTGACCATCGCAAGCGAAAACGCCATTTTCGGACAGACTGGTCCAAAGGTGGGTTCATTCGATGCCGGCTTCGGTTCATCATACTTGGCTCGCATAGTGGGTCAGAAGAAGGCGCGCGAAATTTGGTTTCTCTGCCGCCAATACTCTGCAAAAGAGGCTGAGGAAATGGGTATGGTCAACAAAGTGGTGCCTTTCGACCAACTCGAAGACACCTGCGTGGAATGGGCAGAAATTATGATGCAGCGCTCTCCTTTGGCTCTGCGCATGATTAAGGCTGGCTTAAATGCCGAACTCGACGGACAGGCTGGTATTCAAGAACTTGCTGGCGACGCCACCATGCTCTACTACTTCCTCGACGAAGCCCAAGAAGGCGGCAAAGCGTTCCTCGAAAAGCGCAAACCCGACTTCCAAAAATATCCCAAAATGCCATAAAATCTTTTAGAAATTAGAGGTTAGAAATTAGAAGTTAGATTTTTAGGACGTCCTATCCCCCTAATCTCTAATTTCTAACATCTAACTTCTAATTTCTAATATCTATATATGACTTTTTCGATTCAAGAGAAATTGTTGCATTTCAAGCAACCGGCTGGCACTTCGCGTGGCGTATATACCACACGACGAATCTGGCTTTTGACGGTGGAGCACGACGGACGCACCGCCATAGGCGAGTGTGCGCCATTGCCACAGTTGAGTTGCGACGACATACCTGATTACGAGGCTGTTTTACGCCGTTTTTGCGACGTTATCGAGACTACTGGTGCCATTCCTTACGATGAAATGCGCAACTATCCCTCCATGCTCTTTGGCGTGGAAACCGCCCTTGCGCAACTCTCTCGCACCGATGGATTGCTCTACGACACTCCTTACAGCCACGGCGAGGAAGGCATTCCTATCAACGGCTTGGTGTGGATGGGCACGCACGATGAAATGCTCAGCCGCCTGAAGGAAAAACTCGCACTCGGTTTCCGCTGCGTGAAACTAAAAATCGGTGCTATCGACTTTGCGAAAGAACTCGACCTGATTCAGCACATACGCAAGCATTTCAGTCGTGAGGAAGTGGAACTCCGTGTTGATGCCAATGGCGGTTTCACGCCCGATGTGGCTCTGGAAAGGCTGCAAGAATTGGCTCGCTACGACATTCACAGCATTGAGCAACCCATCATGGCGCATCAGTGGAGCGAAATGGCGCAACTTTGCCAGCTGTCGCCACTGCCTATTGCCCTCGATGAGGAACTGATTGGCGTGAACTCCACCGATGAGAAAATCCGCCTGCTCGACACCATCAAACCACAATACATCATTCTCAAGCCATCGCTCCACGGTGGCGTGGCGGGCACTCGCGAATGGATTGCGCTGGCGAATGAGCGTGGCATAGGCAGTTGGATAACGAGTGCGCTGGAAAGCAACATCGGACTCAATGCCATTGCCCAACTCGCTGCCGACATCTACGGCCCAAAAATCACAATGCCGCAAGGCTTGGGCACTGGTATGCTTTTCACCGACAACATTCCCATGCCTTTGGAAATCAGAAACGACTGCCTATGGATTACGAAGCGTTCATAGACGAGTGGCACAACTCGGAAGCATGTGTACTGGTACACACCAGTGGCTCCACAGGCGCACCTAAACCGATGATGGTGGAGAAGCGTCGCATGGAAGCGAGCGCACGCATCACCTGTGCCTTCTTGGGCTTGCAGAGTGGCGACACGGCTTTGCTCTGTATGCCTCTCGACTACATTGCTGGTAAAATGATGGTGGTGCGCGCCATCACTTGCGGTTTGCGGCTCATTCGCATCGAGCCTTGCAGCCACCCGATGGCAGAGGTGTGCACCCCTATCCACTTTGCCGCTATGGTGCCGCTGCAAGTGGCAAATTCGCTAAAGGTGGCTGTCGAGCGCCAAAGGCTCATGGCTATCAAGCACTTGATTATTGGTGGAGGCGCAATTGATGATGATTTGGAGCGTGAGTTGCGAGATTTCCCCAACGCTGTATGGAGCACCTACGGCATGACCGAAACGCTCTCGCACATTGCTTTGCGCCGCATCAGCGGCAGCGAAGCAAGTTTGTGGTACACGCCTTTCGATGGTGTGACGGTGAGTCTCGACAGCCGTGGCTGCCTCGTGATTGATGCACCGCATGTGTGCCACACCACCCTTGCGACCAACGACTGCGCCGAAATCCGTGATGGCAAATTCCGTATTCTCGGACGCATCGACAATGTGGTGTGCAGTGGTGGCATCAAAATTCAAATCGAGGAAGTGGAGCAATCGCTCAAACCTCACATTCACAAGCGGTTCATCATCACCAAGCGAAAAGACAAGGATTTAGGAGAAGCATTGACGCTGCTCACCGAAGAATCCGATACCGAAGCCGTGCGCAATATCTGCCATCGCGCGCTCCCAAAATATCACCAGCCGCGCCACATTTTCCATGTGGAAGAAATACCGCTGACCGAAACAGGAAAGCCAGCCCGCGCAAAAGCCGAATCCATCGCCAATTTGCTTTGAAATTGGATTTAATTCGCTATATTTGCATTCTATTAAACCATTACTCCTATGACTAACTACAAACGACCTCAAATAGCACTCATCTACGATTTCGATGGCACACTCGCACCCGGCAATATGCAGGAATTTGGCTTCATTCAAGCCATTGGCGACGACATCGACCAGTTTTGGGAAAAATGCAACAACCTTGCCAGCAACAACGATGCCAACCACATCCTCACCTATATGTACACCATGCTGAAAGAAGCGCGCGCCGACGGCATTTCGCTCAGGCGTGAGAGTTTTCAGAAATTCGGTTCCATGGTGAAGTTGTTTCCCGGTGTGCAGGAGTGGTTCTCGGTCATCAACAAGGTGGGCGATGAACTCGGCCTCGACATCAAGCACTACATCAATTCCTCTGGCTTGCGCGAAATGATTGAGGGCACATCAATCTACCACGAATTTGAGGCTATTTACAGCAGCACCTATCTTTACGATGCCGACGGTGTGGCTTACTGGCCTGGCGTGGCGGTCGATTCCACTGCCAAAACGCAATTCATCTTCAAGATTTCGAGAGGCATCAAGGAGTTGAGCGACAATTTGAAGGTAAACGAATATATGCCACACGATGAGCGACCAGTGCAATACCAACACATGATTTACTTTGGCGACGGTATGACCGACGTGCCAAGCATGGTGCTTGTGCGCTACTTTGGCGGCCATTCCATCGCCGTTTTCGCCGACGACGAGTGCCACAAAGACCAAGCCCGAAAACTCATTGAACACAACCGTGTGGACTTCATTGCCAAAGCCGATTACAGCGAAGGCGGCGAAATCTACCGTCTGGTGAAATCAATGCTCGAAAAAATGAAAGCCGACTACGATTTCGACCAACTCCTCCGCTGCCACAAAGCCTCCTGCAAATAACTTGTCTCCCCACTATGATATAGCATCAGGTGGATGGGAGCGATAATATAAAAGGCAGCGAATTTTTGAGTTTCGCTGCCTTTATCCCAAATCGGCTTTATCTGCTAAAAGCCCTACTTAGGCCACATATCTACTATAAAATCTTTATTCCAGACATTTTTCTCCGCTAAAACATATTCCGTTTCCCACTTGCCTAACGAATACCCCACTATATGTAATTCGGCTCCAGCCTTACCGGCCAACTTAAACTTGCCATTGGTGTTGACCTTGAATTGATAGTCGGAACCCGTTACTACGCTTGCTGACAAGTTTGTTGAAACAGAGGGACCTACTTTAACGAAAGGACCTCCGCAAGAGGCTATATTGACTTCCGTCTTGAAATATACTCCCAGGTTTGCAGCCACTTCACCAGAATAAGTGATATTGGTTCGATCTACAAAGCAGTTAAACGAATGGTTGAATTCTTTATAAAACACCCAACCTCTGTTTCTTGCATAGGAAGGACCCAGCTTAAAGGAAGAATCAAATGTCATGGGAAGGGTGATGCCTATCGTGCCTTTTGCATGTGCATTACAGTCCATAGTCAAAGTGGGCATAACCATAATCGGAATGTGAATGGGACCTGCTATCGGGAATATAACTACGATAGGAGGATAATAGACTAATGTCACTTCACCGCCGCTTGATTTATCCTTCACATCCCATTCAACGAACAGAGGACCATCCAGTTTGTACTCACCTGTGAAATAGCAATCAAAGTTACGTAATCTGAACCAGGAAATGTTGATGCCAATTTCAAGGTCTAATGCAGTATGGGTCTGTACGTCCTTCAGTCCAATGCGTAGGCCTTTTTCTTCGTATGAATAATTGGTTATTCCATCTTTGTTGAAAATGTGCCATGTAGCTTCTTGAGCAAGCAGCTCTTCAGCTGTTGCATACTTTTTGCCATTGGCTTCTGTACCGCTGAAGAGAACCACGCTGGGATGATAAACGCCATTCTTGGAATAACGGTTCTTAAAGCTTTCCTCGGCGTAGTTAACAAACAGTTCCGTACTCAGTTTGAAGTCTCCATGCTCTATCAGGTCAGCCAATGTGCCTTGGGCTGTCGTCAGAAGGGCATCCTTTCCATTTGCCGACACACTCAATACCTTCCGAATGAAAGGTGGCGTGTCAATGCTGATCCAAATAGACAACACATCATTCTTGTTTATCTTTGTCTTTATCTTATCCAAGTATGCCTGGCTCACACGAATCTGTGTCGTGTCAGCATTCAAGATCTCCACGTCGCCCGGATTGATAAAATCAAAATAGTTGAGGGCTTGGGCATTTTCCGCAAATTCAATTTCGCCTTTCTCTATAGGCGGGTCGGGAGAAACATTGTTGTTATCATCGTTATCACAAGATATTACCATAAATGATACGAGGAACAAGGCAAGGAATGCAAACTTTCCCGATTTGAAAAAAGACCAATACTGCTTCATCTTCATAAATATGGATTATATTACGCCTTCCAGGTTTCTTGGAAGAACCTGATAATACTTGGAAGCGTGAAACCGGAACACCGCATTTTGAGTGAAGTCACAACAAAATAAGCATAACGCTTCCTGAATTGTTGATATAGCGATTCTGAATTCCTTGCCATTGTCGTGCCATTTCACGAAACAGAAGGTGTAGATGTGCCTATACATACACAAAATTCACTTATAAAAGTAGCAAAAAGAATCTATTCTGCACCGATTTCCAATCATAAAAAACACTTTAATTGTCAGAATCACACATCTTTGCTGTTTGGGTAATTTTAGTCTTGTCGTTTAGGCTATTTTTTGTCGTTTAGGTTATTTTTCAATCGGTGGAATAGCCAATCATTTGGCTTCTCTTTTCCTCCATTTCATAGGTGTACAACCTGCATTTTCCTTGAACAGTCTGTTGAAATGACTTGGAGACAGAAAGCCCGACTTTTCTGATATTTCTGCAATCGTCAGCCTGGGATTTTCCACAAGCAGGCGTTTCGCGTAGTCGATGCGCAGAATGGTAATCCAGTCGCGAAACGTCATGTTGTAGGTGGTCTTGATGTATTCCGAAAGATAGGTGCGGTTGGTATGCAAGAGGTCGGAAAGTTCCATGATGGTAAGCCCGGTACGCACGTATGAGCCAGCTTCAATCCATTCCTTGACTTTCTCCGCTATTTGAGCATGATAAGACGGTGTTTCCTGTTCCGATGTCTTTGATTGTGCCATTGCACGCCGGATATCCTCTCCTTCCGAAGTTATTTCACTTTCTATTGCACACTCAACCCGCTCGTAAAACAACAGATAGTTCAGATAACAACAAAAGAGATATATGTAAAACGGTACGGACGAAAGGATCCAGATATAAACGTGATCGTCAGGCAGGAAAGTCAGTAAACCGCATCCTATACCGAATATAATAGCCCACCATGTGAAAAAGGAAAGCCACTTGATATACGCACCTATATCATCTGAATAGGTTTCGTTGAAAATCCTGATGGCCCGGTTGTATGCCAAAATAACTCTGCGAGCCCGAACAAATCCATAAATAACCAACCATGCAGCCAGAGCAAACTGTGCGATTGTCAGCAAGACTCCTTCCGGTAATAACAGAAGTACGATGCATGAAAGAATGGAAAAAATCACCCAAAGACTAATATGAGTCCATAACCGACGCTTTGTGATGTAAAAGCGGTCGAGCAGCGTGGTAAAAGCCGAGCTGAATAGCCAGTAGCACAAGAAATAGGTGGAAAGATTCATCATAATGGCCAGATCGGCATTCTTGAACCTGATTCCGAAAAAGAAATGCACTGAATAGTTTGTGGCAAGCAGCAGCAGAGCTATGCCCATGATCCGTCGGGAGCGTAAGTAGTTCTCGAATATGCCTTTCTCCGGTGCCTTGGCAAACAAGAAATAAAAGCCGAAGAACAGCATCAACGGCAGAGCAATACAAAGCGAGTAACTATATAATAATAGATCGTTCATTTATTCCCAACTGTTCTAATCTAAATAGATTGCAAAAATACAAAAATACCGGCAGACTGTTGTTATATATATTAGACATTATATCGATTAAATTGTTATATGACTCATTTTGTAACTGATTCTGAAGTTGTGTGTTCCACAAGCAATAAGAATCACCATGTCTTCGAAACCGAATTTATGGCATCAGAATCTTTCTTTTACAATACGCCTATTTTTTCATGCCACCTATGAAGTGACGAAGCCAAAAGGCAGCGAATTTTTGAGTTTCGCTGCCTTTATTCGTCGGTTTATTTCACCTTTACGGTTTTGTATTTTTTCTTCACATCGTCGCCTTGCCACTCGTAGGTGGTGATGCGCACTTTTCCGTTGCCGAGTTTCTTCACTGGTGGGTTGGTATCGAAATTGGTGGACTCATCGCCAAGCCATACGGAGAATGAGGGCACTGCATCTATCCACCCGGTGCGCTTGAGGGTGAAAATGCGGTAAACCTGCCAACTTGAAGTCACCCACCCCGGCTGAATGCCAATCTCGTCTTTTCCGTCGCCATTGAGGTCGCCAAGGTTGCGAGGCACACCGCTCACGCATTGCTTCACCTTAATCGACGGAATGGAGGAGTTGGTGAATTTCAGCACACCGTAGAGCGACTCAAAATCATCGAGTTCTTCCCAACGGTCAGCATCTTTGGGTGGAATGAAATACACATATTCTTTCTTACCATCGCCATTAAAATCGCCATAAGCATAGTTATAGCCCTTTGGCGGACGCTGCGCAAATGCCGAAAGACACATTGCCACAGCACACAATCCTAAACAAATTCTTAAAGATTTCATAATTAATCAGTTTAAAATATTATAATGCGTCGAGATATGATTTCGCATCGAGGGCGGCACAGCAACCCGAACCAGCAGCCACAATAGCCTGACGGTAATGTGGGTCGGCAACATCGCCAGCGGCAAACACGCCTTTCACGCTCGTTTCGGTAGTGATGCCACCAAGGGCGATATAGCCCTGCTCATCGAGTGCTACCTGACCTTTCAGGAAGTCGGTGTTAGGCTTGTGGCCGATGGCAAGGAAAAAGCCGTCGATGTCGATGTCAAGCATTTTTTCCTTATCTGTACCCTTAAACTGCACCAAGTGCGCGCCTTCCACAAATTGCTCACCGAAAAGCCCCACGGTGTTGGTGTTGTAGAGAATTTCAATGTTTTCTTTCTCGTTCACACGCTGTTGCATAGCGGCCGACGCACGCAAATAAGGTTTGCGCACAATCATATACACCTTCTTGGCAAGGTTGCTCAAATAGTAAGCCTCTTCGCAAGCAGTGTCGCCACCGCCCACTACTGCCACCACTTTCTTGCGGTAGAAGAAACCGTCGCAAGTGGCACAAGCCGACACGCCCATGCCTGCATATTTCTGCTCATCGGCAAGACCGAGATACTTGGCTGATGCACCAGTGGCAATAATCACAGCGTCGGCAGAAATGGTGCTGGTGCTGTCAACCGTTGCCACAAATGGGCGTTTCGACAGGTCGATGTCAGTGATGATGCCATTGCGCACTTCAGCACCCACATTCACGGCTTGCTGGCGCATATTCTCCATCAAGTCGAAGCCTTCCACGCCTTGTGGAAAACCTGGGTAATTCTCGATGGTGGTGGTCTGAGTGAGTTGTCCACCGGGCTGAATACCAGAATAAAGCACGCTGCTAATTCCTGCACGAGAGAGATAAATGGCTGCTGTATAGCCAGCCGGGCCAGAACCTATGATAAGACATTTAGTTGTTTCCATAATTTTTGGGGTCTACGAGTCAACGGGTCAACAGGTCAACGAGGTTTTCGAGATTTCGAGATTTCGGGACTGTTGGACGTTGTTGGTTAAATAATTTTAAAACAATAATTTTTATCGCAAATCCACCACTTCGGTGCCTGCTGGAACCATCTTTTTATTGAATTTGAAGGTGGCGGCATTGGTTGCAACTTTGGTTTTGTAGTTGCTGATAGTGAGCGTTTCGCTACCCTTTTTTGTGGTGTAAATTGCCTTGGTGAGCACATAGTTTTTCGACACATAAAGGGTGACAGAAACCACCTTGCTTTTTGCCTTTGGCTTCAAGGTGAGCACATAGCCCGAACCGCTTTTCTTCGCACTCATTTTGTAGCCCGATTTGAGCGATTGAGCCGCTGCCAATGGGTGAATCATCACCAACTGTTGAGCAGTGGGTGTAGTCACATTAACTTCATCTGTGGCAGTGGAATAAGTCCATTGCGTTTTGCCATCGTACCACGATTTTATGTTGTTGGCAAGGATTCGAAACTGATTGCCCTTCATCACAATCGTACCGTGTGAAGAACCTGCTCTATAATTGGCACTCACAGCGCCTGCAGCCTTGTAGGCAGCCACTGTGCGGTCGAAAATTTGAGTTGCACTTTGAGCATGGCAGCACACCACTGCCAGCAGCAACATTGCCATTGTGAATAATCTTTTCATCGCTTTAATTTCTTATTATAAACTTGTTGCAAACATTTGATCTATATCCATAGGACTCATCAACACGTTGCGAGGTTTACCGCCACTTGATGGGCCGACGATTCCGGCAGCCTCCAACTGGTCCATAATTCTACCGGCGCGGTTATAACCGATGCCATATCGGCGCTGGAGCGATGAGGTGGAAGCCACGTTTGCAGTCACCACCCATCTTGCCGCTTCCTCAAAGAGCGTGTCGCGGTCGTTGAGGTTTGAGCCTACGCCACCACCCATACCATCTTCGCCTTCAGTAGCGCCAATGTATTCTGGCAATTCGTATGGTTCTTCGTGGTTCACATCCAAGTCGGCGTCTTCTTGCTGCTTGATGTAGTCGCAAATCTTGATGATTTCGGGGGTGTCGATAAATGGACACTGCAAACGGGTGATGTCGCCATCAACGGAGAACAGCATATCGCCACGGCCAATCAGGTTTTGTGCTCCTGGGCGGTCGAGAATGATGCGGCTGTCCATCATCTGCGACACGGCAAATGCCATACGGCCAGGGATATTCGCCTTGATATTACCGGTAATCACGTTCGCCGCAGGGCGTTGTGTGGCCACAATCAGGTGAATACCCACCGCACGAGCCTTTTGTGCGATACGCACGATTGGGGTTTCCACCTCCTTACCCGATGTCATAATCATATCGGCAAACTCGTCGATGATGCACACGATGTAAGGCATGAATTTATATTTCTTCTTGCCGTCGGCATCAAGCACTTCACGCAGTTCCTTGCGCCACTTTTCGTTGTAGTCTTCCAGTTTGCGCACCTTCACCTCTTCAAGCACGGTGTAGCGGTTCTCCATTTCCTGCACAAGGCAGTTGAGTGTTTTCACCACCTTTGCAGGGTCGGTGACGATGCAGCGTTCCTCGCCAGGCACACGAGCGAAGTAGTATTTCTCCAAATCGGCATACACGCTAAATTCCACACGCTTAGGGTCAACGAGAATCAACTTCAGTTCCGATGGCCCTTTCTTGTAGAGTAGCGAAGCGATAATGGTGTTCAAACCCACCGACTTACCCTTACCAGTGGCACCAGCCACGAGCAAGTGAGGCATCTTGGTGAGGTCGGCAACAAACACCTCGTTCGACACGGTGCAACCGATAGCCATCGGCAACTTGTATTTCGTTTTCTGGAATTTTGGGTCTTCCAAAGCACGGCGAATAGGCACCACTTGTGGGTCGCGGTTAGGCACCTCAATACCGATAGTGCCACGACCAGGCATTGGAGCAATGATACGAATCCCCAGTGCCGCAAGGCTCAAGGCGATATCGTCTTCCAATCCACGAATCTTGGCAATACGCACACCATCTTCTGGCACGATTTCGAACAATGTGACCGTAGGACCCACATGCACCTCTATATGCTTGATTTTGATGCCGTAGTTGTTGAGCGTTTCGGTAATGCGCTGCTTATTGGCTTCCTGCTCCGATGCGTCAACACTCACACCCATAGTGGAAGGAGCGAGCAAATCGAGCGGTGGGAAGCGGTAATGCGCGTATTCATAAGTGGGGTCGTTGCTGTTGAGTTCACCCTCTGCTGTGCCGAAAAGATTGCCTGTGGCTGGGTCGCCGCCCTGCTTGAGCACGGTAGCGTCTTTTTGCGACTGCTTGCGCTTCTTTTCGGGGCGAGGTGCCACCACAGGTTGCACTTTCTTGGGTTGGTTGTTGTGATCGTCGCCCAAGAAGTTGGAGTGTGTGGCCGGCTTGTCGTCGGTGTGTTCCACTATTTCACCATCGAATTTACGATGAGGGATAATCTTATCTTTCAGCGTTTTATACATCGATTTGATGGTTTTGTAGGTAATCACAATCCACAAAAACATCACAAACACATTCACACCCACCATTCCATAGAATCCGAGCAGCCCGGTGAGCAGTTCGTTGAACTCTTTACCAAAATTGCCGCCTAAAGGATAGGTGGTGAGGTTGAGTTCCATAGTGCACAGGCTAATCACCAGCGAGAATGCGTACAATGAGAACAGGCAAATCAGCGAGAATGAGAAGAAAAGCACTTTTCGCTCTTTCTTGAAGAAGCGGAATGCCAAACACAGGCACCAAATCACCAGCACAAACGATGCCAAGCCATAGCCTTGGCGAATGAAAAATTCGGCGGCTGATGCGCCCAGCGTACCCATGATATTGCGTGTGGGTACATGCTCGCGTGCGTTTGCAATGGCAGAATCGGCTGTAATGCTTTGGTCAACATCGCCCGCTCCGAAGCAGAACGAGAAGAACGCCACACACAGGAATATACCGACCAAGAAAAACAGTGAGCCAATAATCAGACGGGTGCGCCCATCTTTAAAGAAATAAGAAACTCGCCGACGGAATGTGAGCTGCTGCTCTTCCGCCTGCTTCTTGGCTTCCTGCTCGCGACGAGTCTCATTCTGAACGCCCGTAAGGTCGGGGTTAAATGTTGTGTCTTTTCTCATTTTGTAGGTTATTCTTTATATTTTTCGAAATCTTATTTTTAAAATTAACTCTCAAACCAGAAATCTCTGGTAAACAGCACCAACACCGTGAACAGTTCCAGACGGCCCACCATCATCTCCAGCGACATCAGCCACTTTGCCAATGGGTGAACGGCATCTAAATCGGTCACGATATTCAAGCCCACATTGCTGATGCACGACATAGAGGTGAAGAATGCTTCAAATGGGTCGTTGATGCCCAAGAAGTTGAACACAAGCGACATCACCACCATATAGAAAATGAAGATGGAAAGGAACGCCACCACGCGCGACACTAAATATTGAGGCACTGCCCTACCGTCAACTCTTACGGCTGTAACGGTATTGGGGTGAATCACCTTGTAAAATTCGTTGCGAATGTTCTTTATCATCACCACCATGCGGTCGATTTTCGCACCACCAGCAGTAGAACCTGCCATACCACCGAAAAACATCACCACCATGAGAACGAACGACACAAACGTGCCGTAAGCTTCAAAATTGATGGCGGCAAAACCTGTGGAAGTGATTGCCGAAACGGTGTTGAACGCGGCATCCACAGCATGGTCAAGCAATGTTTTGTCGCTCAACTGTGCGTGGATATTGACAGTGGTATCGTAGTAGAGCGTACGCCCCATGATAATCAATGAGGTGATCAGCACCACCATCGTGTACCACTTCAGCGTGGTGCTGTGCTTCAATGCCTTCAGTCCGTTGCGCTTAGCCACAGCAAACACAAGTGCAAAATTGATACCACACACAAACATGAACAGCATAATGATACAGTTGCTGTAGATGTCGGCATATTTTGAATAGTCGTTCACCGTGGAGAATCCACCTGTAGATACGGTGGAAAGGGTGTGGCAAATGGCATCGAACATGTTCATCGGACCCACAGCAAGCAATGCGCACAGCAATACGGTGTAGAACACATACAGCCCCCACAGCCACATTGCCGTTTCACTCACGCGCGGACGCATACGCTCGTGCGAAATACCAGTCACTTCGGCATTAAACATGGCTATGCCGCCTTTGGTGTTGAGCATCGGTATCACGGCAAGGGTAAACAGAATGATACCCATACCGCCAATCCACTGCGAGAGCGCACGCCACATGAGTATGCCGTGTGGCGCTTTCTCCACATCGGCTATCATGGTCAAGCCTGTGGTGGTGAATCCCGACATCGACTCAAAAAAAGCGTCGGTAATGCTGGGGAGCACACCTGTGGCATAGAATGGAATCACAGAAAATGCCGAGAAAAACACCCACACCACGCTCGTGAGCAAAAAGCCCTCACGGCGGCGCATCTGGGTGGTCTTGATAGGCACTTTATACAGCCCTGCACCACACACGAAGGTGATTACAGCCGACCACAGGAATGCCATTGAGCAATCTGCCTCGGCATATACCACCGATGTGGCAAGCGGAATGAGCATAAAGCCTGCCTCTATCATCAACAGAAGCCCTATGATTCGCAACACAAGTGGGAAATTGATATGATGGCAATGTAAACTCATATCTATTTCTTAAAGAATTTTTCAACTTTATGAAACGATCCGTGCATACAGAACACCACCACGTGGTCGCCAGGCTGCAAGCGTGTGTTACCTTTCACAAGCATACCCACGCCATCTCTCACCAAACCTGCAAGGGTGATTTCGGCTGGTATGTCGAAATCTTTAATGTCTTTTGAGCAGAGTTTGCTGCCTTCCTTTATCACCACCTCTGCCACTTCGGCATCGGCAAGGGCAAGGCAGCGGGCGTTGTCTTCCTCGCTGTCGAGCAGCATTTGGAATATGCGGCTTGACGCAAGCAGTTTTTTATTGATGATGGTGCCGATGTTCAGGCGTTCAGCCTCGTGCACAAACTGGATATTCTCCACTTCGGCAATAGTTTTGCACACGCCATATTCCTTCGACATCAGGCAACTCAAAATATTAGTCTCGGAGCGGTCGCTCAATGCGGCGAAAGCGTCGATGCCGCCAGCCTCTTCTTCCATAATGTCGCTGTCGGTGGCATCGCCATGCACGATTTTGCAATGTGGAAGCACATCCACGAGATAGGCGCAGCGGTCTTCGTCAGGTTCAACGATTTTCACCTTCACATCATATTTTTCAAGTTCTTTCGCCACTTGCACGGCAATGGCGGAGCCGCCCATAATGAGCATTTTTTTCACTTGCACCTTTCTCTTACCGCACAATTCCACCACCTGGTCCAAGTGGTCGCGTGTGGTGGTGATATATGCCACATCGTTGTCCATCACGATGTCGTCGCCACGAGGAATCAGAATTTCACCATTACGGCGAATGGCATTCAAGTGAATGAATGTGTTGCTGCCGCCTATTTCACGAAGGCGCTTGCCCACCATAGGCGAGGCGCCTCTCAATTTCACGGCCGCTACAATCAGTTGACCGTCGAAGAGTTCAAACCAGTTGCGCACCCAGTTGTGCTTCAGCGCTGTGGCGATTTCCTCGGCTGCGAAAAGTTCTGGGTAAATCAGCGTGTCAACGCCCATTCCCTTGAAAAACTCGGAATATTCTGGTCGCAAAAACTCATAATTGTCGATTCGCGCCACGGTTTTTTCCGCTCCCATGCTCTTGGCGATGGAGCAAGCCAATATGTTGCGCGTTTCGTAAGGTGTAACGGCGATAAACAAGCCACAGTTGCTCACTCCGTCGTTTTGAAGTGTCTTGAAAGATGTGCACTCGCCTAAGCAAGTTTTCAAATTATATGAATCAAGAGCAAAGAGTTTTTTTTCATCGTTGTCAATCACGATGATGTCGCGGTCTTCGTCGCTCAGCATCTTCGCCAAGTGCGAGCCAACTTCTCCTGCTCCAGCAATAACTATTCTCATTGTGTTATTTTTGATTTAGAATCTTACAGATGGTGTTGGCTATCGATTCGGCATCAATGCCACACTGATGCTTCAACTGTGCCACGGTGCCTTGATGCACAAACTCGTCGGGAATGCCCAAGCGTGTGAGGCGTGGCGCATTCTCCTTATCCGAAAGCCATTCCGACACGGCGCTGCCCAAGCCGCCCTCGATGGTGCCGTCTTCCACAGTCACCACATGGGCATACTTATCTTTCACTTCTGCCAAAATAGCCTCGTCGATAGGTTTAAGGAATATCATATCGTAATGAGCCACCGAAATGCCTTTTTCTTTCAACTTTGCGAGTGCTTTCTGCACTTCGTTGCCTATGGTGCCAATGCTCAGCACGGCAAGCTTGTCGCCGTCGGCGAGTTTTCTGCCCTTGCCTATTGGCAATTCCTGCATTTCGCATTTCCAGTCGGCATACACGCCTCCGCCACGCGGATAGCGAATGGCAAACGCCCCCTTGCCTTCGAGTTGTGAGGTGTACATCAAATGGCGCAAATAGTGCTCATCCATTGGGGCCGACACGGTCATGCCGGGTATGCAGCGAAGATATGCCAAATCGTAAGTGCCGTGGTGCGTCACACCATCTTCACCCACAAGTCCGGCACGGTCGATGCAGAAGGTGACTGGCAAATGCTGGATAGCCACATCGTGAATGATATTGTCGTAGGCGCGCTGCAAGAAACTGCTGTAGATGGCGCAGAATGGGTGCATTCCGTCTTTTGCCAAACCGCCAGAGAATGTCACGGCGTGGCCCTCGCTGATGCCCACATCGAAGGTGCGCGCAGGCATCACTTCTTGAAGCATCGACACCGAGGTGCCCGATGGCATGGCGGCGGTAATACCCACCACCTTGTCGTTTTTCTCTGCCAATTCCACCAAAGTATGGCCAAACACGTCTTGATACTTCAATGGCTTGCCTGTGGTGTCGCTCACGATGCGCTCGCCTGTCTCCTCATTGAATTTGCCCGGTGCGTGCCATACCGATGGCGCTTCTTCCGCTGGCTTGTATCCCTTGCCCTTGCGTGTGTGCAGATGCACAATCTTCGGCCCGGTCATATCTTTCACATCTCGGAATGTCTTCACCAGTTGCACCACATCGTGTCCGTCAAACGGTCCGAAATAGCGAATGTTCAGACCCTCGAAAATGTTTTGCTGCCCCGAAAGCAGCGATTTCATCGCATTATTGAAGCGAAGCACCAATCCTTTGCCCTTGTCGGTGATGATGTGGTGGCGACGCAGGAACTGGTATGTTTTGTAGCGCAGATTGTTGTAGCGCTTCGATGTGGTGAGTTTGGTCATGTAGGCACTCAGTGCGCCCACATTCTCATCAATCGACATATCATTGTCGTTGAGCACGATAAGCATGTTGTTGGGGTGCGACGACACATTGTTCAAGCCCTCAAACGCCAAACCGCCACTGATGGAGGCATCGCCGATGATAGCCACAATCTTGCGTTGCTTATCGGTCAGTTCCGAGGCTATCGACATGCCCAATGCGGCAGAAATACTGTTGCTGGCGTGGCCTGCCATAAAGGTGTCGTATTCGCTCTCGCTGGGGTTGGGGAAACCGCTCAGTCCGCCCATTGTGCGGTTTTCGTAGAAAAGGTCGCGGCGGCCTGTGAGTATCTTGTGCGCATACGCCTGATGACCCACGTCCCACACCAGTCTATCGTTGGGCGTGTCAAACACATAGTGCAGCGCCACATTTATCTCCACTGCACCCATGCTTGAGGCGAAGTGTCCGGGATTCGACGAGAGGAAATGCACGATAAATCGGCGCAATTCTTCACACACCTGTGGCAACTGTTTCACATCGAGTTTGCGCAAATCTGCCGGGCTATCAATCGTAGCGAGCAGAGGGAAGTGCTGATTAATATATTCGTTATCCGACATTACTTATTTATTAAATCATAATCGGTGAAGTGCCGTGGCTGGTGACCGAAAATGGACATACACAATGATAATCCACTTTAAATCACATCGTTGCCAAAGCCGCACACCGAAGTGGTTTTGCTTATTTTAATTCTGCGGAAATGCTTACGTATTTCCACTATCTTTCAACTTGCAAATATAGCACAATTTACCCTTTTTTCCTTGATAAAAAGCAGAAAAAAGAAATGAGAGCAAGGTAATCACCTCCTTGCTCTCATTTCCATGCCATTAGGGGCATTATGGCTGATATGGTTTATTCTATCATATTCGAATTGCCTCCGTAGTTTTCAGGCTCCTGATATTGTGGAGTGCTGTAGGAACGGCTGGCTGGTGGCGTGCTGTAATTGTAATTGTTGTCGGCATTGTGAGTAATCACCACTTCCACACGGCGGTTGAGCGCACGCCCGTCGGCGGTGCGGTTGTCGCCCACCGGACGCTGGTCAGCCATACCTTTGCAGAAAATTTGGTTCGATGGCACACCCTTCTTCACCAAATACGCTTTCACCACTTGGGCGCGCTCCACCGAGAGGCGGCAACGCTGATTGTAGGTGCCAGTATTGTCGGTATAACCGTAGATTTCGGCGCACGCCGTTGGATCGTTGATGAGTTTGCGAGCCACACGGTCGAGAGCCTTCTTTGCGCCACCGTCGAGTTTGGTTTTGCTTTGTGCGTAGTAAATGCAGTTGTCGCCACGGCGTGGAGCGCTCGTGCGATAGGTGTATTGCGTTTGAGTGCCATACAGTTCATCACCGCCATAGTAGTTTCCGCTTGCATTTTGCTGCCTTTGCTCAGCTTTTTTGTCCATGTCGCTACCGATTGCAGAACCGATTGCCGCGCCTGCCACAGCACCCACAGCCGCACCTATAATCGAGTTGTTGCGGCTTGAGTAGTAACCATTGCCCATCAGCGAACCGATGAAAGAGCCTGCGCTTGCGCCCGAAGTGGCACCCACCACGGCTCCCTTAGTAGAATTGCTTGCGTCGGGGTCCGACATCACTGCCCACTCAGCCAAACCACAACTGGTGGTAGAGCCCATCAACAATGAGCCACATAATATAGTAAGTAAAGTTTTTTTCATAGTCACAAAATTTTAAATTCCACTATCAATAATATGACTTGCAAAACGAAAAATCGTTTAATCCTAATCCACTGCAAATTTACACTAATTTTTTGAATATCAACCATACTACACGAAAAACCAGCCCTAAAAACTATCGTCTTAACCTCCCAAAAATTCGTCTTAACTTCCAAAAAATCCAATCTCTAACATCTAATATCTGACTTCTAACTTCTAATTTCTCTTTATGCAATCGTTTGAATATTAAAACTCATTAACAAGGTGTGCCCTATCTTGGATTGACTGAAAAAATAGTTTAACTTTGTGTGTGCCTTTTTACGACACGAAAAATCTGAAAACATTAACATATTATAGTATTACAAAATTATGTCAAAAATCACGAAAAAAATGGCCCTCGACTATCACCATTTAGATGATAAGCCTGGAAAAATTTGCGTGGTACCCACCAAGCCATACCAATCTCAAACCGACCTTTCACTCGCATATTCTCCTGGCGTGGGATTCCCCTGCCTCGAAATCAAAGACAACGCCGACGATGTGTATAAATACACCAACAAGGGCAACCTTGTGGCAGTAATCTCAAACTGCACCGCCGTGCTCGGTCTGGGCGACATCGGCCCGCTGGCTGGCAAGCCTGTGATGGAAGGCAAGGCACTGCTGTTTAAGATTTTCGCAGGCCTCGACAGTTTCGACATTGAACTCGACGAAAAAGACCCCGAAAAGTTTATCGCAGCCGTTAAGGCGATTGCCCCCACTTTCGGCGGCATCAACCTTGAGGACATCAAAGCACCTGAATGTTTTGAAATCGAGCGTCGTCTGAAGGAGGAATGCGACATTCCTGTGATGCACGACGACCAGCACGGCACAGCCATCATCTCTGGCGCAGGACTCATCAATGCGCTTGAAATTCAGGGCAAGAAAGCCGAAGATGTGAAACTCGTGGTCAATGGTGCCGGTGCTGCCGCCATTTGCTGCACACGCCTGTATATGCAACTCGGTGTGAAGAAGGAAAATATCGTGATGTGCGACAGCCGTGGCGTGATTTCCAATCGCCGCGATAAACTCACCGAGCAGAAGAAGGAATTTGCCACCGACCGCGAAATCAACACGCTTGAAGAGGCTATGGTGGGCGCTGATGTGTTCCTGGGGCTTTCGGTGAAAGATGTGGTTACGCCCGAAATGATTAAGTCGATGGCAGCCAAGCCTATCGTGTTTGCGCTGGCTAACCCCGACCCCGAAATCGCCTACGACAAGGCCGTGGCTTCACGCTCCGACCTCATTTTTGCCACCGGACGCAGCGACTACCCCAACCAAATCAACAATGTGCTGGGCTTCCCCTACATCTTCCGTGGTGCTATCGACTGCTCTGCCACTGAAATCAACTCTGCAATGGAGCTGGCGGCTGTGCGCGCTATTGCCGATTTGGCAAAAAAGAACGTGCCACCTGTGGTGAACGCCGCCTACAAGATGAACAACTTGAATTTCGGTCCGAAATACATTCTTCCAAAGGCACTCGACCCTCGCTTGATCGAAACCGTATCTACCGCCGTAGCTAAAGCGGCTATGGATTCGGGCGTGGCGCGCCGTCCTATCGACGACCTTGACGCTTACCGCTCTGAACTGCGCAAAGTGCTGGGCTACGACAACAAGTTGCTCCGCCGCTTTACCGACACGGCGAAGAATTCGCCAAAGCGTGTGGTGTTTGCACAAGCCAATACCGACAATATGCTCCAAGCAGCCGTGGAGGCTTACAAGAGTGGCATCTGCTTCCCTATTTTGCTGGGCAACGAGGAAATGATTGCAAAGCGTGCTAAGAAACTCGACCTCGAACTGAAGGGCATCACCATCGTGAACCCTCGCCACGACCGCGAGGAACGCCGCCGCGCACGTTATGCCAAGTTGCACATGAATAAGCATCAGCGCGATGGCATCAACCTTACCGAAGCCTACGAAAAGATGTACGACCGCAACTATTTCGGTATGATGATGGTGGAAACTGGCGAGGCCGACGCTTTCATCACTGGCACTTTCGCCGGCAGCGGCAACACTGTGAAGATTGCGAAAGAGGTGATTGGCATCAAGCCCGGATTCAAGCATTTTGCCACTCTCCACATTCTCAACACCAAGCGTGGCACTTTCTTCCTTGCCGACACTTCTATCAACCACGAGAACTCCACCGAGGAACTGGTTGACATCGCACGCCTCACCTACGACGCTGTGAGATATTTCGCGCACTATCCTGTGATGGCTATGGTTTCGTACAGCAACTTCGGCTCAAACCCCGAACACGGCCCTATCGAAATTCACAACGCCATCGACATCTTGCACCGCGACTATCCCGAAATACTGGTGGAAGGCGAAATGCAAGTGCAATACGCCCTCAACAAGCAGTTGCGCGACAAGCAATTCCCATTCAACAAACTCGTGGGTAAGGATGTGAACACGCTCATATTCCCTAACTTGAGCGCTGCCAACACCGTGTTCCAGATGCTCCTTGAAATGGGCGCAGCCGAAATCGTGGGCCCAATCCAAATCGGCTTGAACAAGCCAATCCACTTCACCAGCATTGACACCTCGGTACGCGACATCGTAAACCTCACCACCATGGCAGTAATCGACGCCAACGTTTACGAAAAAGTAACCCTAAAAAAGTAAAGGCTAAAACAACCAGCCAAAACACCAAATAGATTAAGCTCGCAAAGTGCCCAAACACCTTGCGAGCTTTTTCCATCTCCCCCCTCCCCCAATCCTCCAAGACATCATTTTTTCACACAAAACTTCTTTATATCAAAAACAAAACAGTATCTTTGTCTATAGATATATTATCTATATGGTAAACAAAAATATAAGTCAAATAATATTTATATAAAATAAAAAAACTACGAACATGGCAATACCAAAATTTGAAGACTTTCTTTATCCATTTCTTTTTCGCTTAAAGGATATGAACAGTGTCAGCATCAAGGAAATGAGAAAGTACATTATAGAACATTTTCATCTTACTGATGAAGATTGTAAATTGAGAACAAAAAGTGGATCAGCCAACCAACTTGACGACAGATTAGGATGGTCTCGCCAATGGCTTCGTCGTGCCTTGTTTATAGAAATCCCTCAAAGAGGTGTTTATAAAATCACAAAACGAGGTGTAGAATACCTGCAAAATCATACTGATTTAAGGCAAACGGATTTAATGAAATATCCAGAGTTTGCGGAATACGCAACAACCTCGTCTGGAACTGAAAAAAAACAGACAGCTAAAGTTATAGAAGAATTGGAAGATTCTAAACAAACACCAACTGAACAATTAGAAAATGCTTATCAAACTATCATAAAGGACTTGGCTGCCGACTTGTTGCAAAAAGTATTGGAGCAGTCAGCACAGTTCTTTGAACACTTGGTGTTGGATCTGTTATTGAAAATGGGTTATGGTGGTTCCCTGTCTGATGCTGGATTAGTAACTAAATATTCCCATGATGACGGAATTGATGGTATAATCAAAGAAGATAAACTTGGGTTGGACAAAATCTACATACAGGCCAAACGATATAATACAGCAAACACCATTGGCAAACCGCAAATTCAACAATTTGTGGGAGCGCTTGATGAGCAGAAAGCAAGTAAGGGTGTATTCATTACCACGAGTTCATACAGTTCTGAAGCAAGAAAATATGCAGAGGAAAAAGCCAGCAAAAAGATAGTTTTGATTGACGGGCAAGAACTTGCGAGATATATGATTGAGTACAATGTCGGAGTTAGCTTAAAACATGTCTATGAGGTAAAACGCATCGACTCAGATTACTTCGAAGATGACAATAATGAATAAGCAAAAAATGTAGATTCTTTTGCAGAATGTGGCAGTTTGAGTTTAGATTTGCAACAGGATGGGGTTTCTCCATGGTTCGTAAACGAAATCGTGGAGCAGTTTCGTAACACCTACAAAACAACCAAGAATTGGGCAACGAACACAATCTCGTGGGCGATATGGTCAAACTAAACTTGCATATTGAAATATATAATAAAAAAGTTCCTACCAACAAGGAAACTTACTGTTGGAGTAACGATATACAGGCGATGCTATAGACATTGTGGCGAATTTGCGAACCATTGGATATGTGCTGTTCTATACTTGTATAGTAATTGACCAGCATCTTTTCCGTGTAAAAAGTACTCTGACCATAAAGTCTGTAAAGGATTAAAAATGATTGTACGACTTTAGTTTATATCAATGATATAGATACTGCTCTCGAAAGAAAATCATCTGGCATATATTCTTTTAAAAAAAGAGTATTCTCTAACAACGAGAAATGATGCTCAATATTTAGAAGTTTAAGATTTGTATCATCGAAATTAATAAAATAATGGCAAAAAGAAAAGTAAGTTTTAATTATTTGTTCCTAAAACATGAAGGTTTGGAACTGTCAATAGAAAATGCATTGAGTACAATTGTCACATTTCTTCTATCAAAAGAAAAAATAGATAGAAAGCAAGATGTAAATAGTGATAAATTTGCATTTTTAGATAATGTCGACTATGATACGACAAGTGAATATCATACAATGCAATTGTTGTTTAAAAGTGCTAAGCATAGTTATCGAGCACCTCTCCTTGACAAAAATACAGCCGAAGCAAGAGACAATCCAAAAACGATGAGTGAAGGGGAGCAAATGAAAACTCATTTACTTATAAAATTCAAGGAAGGAGATGCTGTTTTGTTTTTAGAAATGGGCAACAATTTACTCACTTGTGGAAATATCGTAAATTATTTGAACTATATTCTTTTATCATACAACTCCCAATTTGAAGAAAATGATCAACGAAGAATCCTTGGAAAATTCAGCTTTGAAATGATAGCTCGTGATGACTTTCAAGAGGTCCTTCATGGAATGGATAGAGTTTTGTGTGCAGAGATTTATATAGATAAAGCCGTTTTAGGGTCTGAAGTACTTAACTTTTCTGCACCATCAGAGAAGATAAAGGAAAATGTTATGCTTACAATTAAAGCAGAGCGTAAAAAAAGTATTAAAGATCATATCTATGATTTTGTGGATAGATACAATGATACCCAATCAAAAATAAGAAGAATTCGTGTCACAGGAAAAGCGACAAATGGAAATTCGAGTATCATTGATACAAGTTTTATAGTTAAAAAAGAATTTATAGAAGTTCAACAAGACTCGGATACAGGAGAATATATTTCCGCAAATGTTTTTTCCCAATTAATGACTCTCTCTAACGAATGTTGAATATAAAATGTGGTGTGAATATCTATATGTAATTTTAGCATATGTCGATATGCTAAAGAAAGGCGAGAAACGATTTGAAATATATATACCTGCAATCATTGCTATTACAAGTTTTATATACTCTCTCATTTCTTGCAACTATATTGTGCAATTTGATTTCATAAAAGAGATTATTCCTTTTATAGAAACATTGTTGGGATTTACTCTTGCCGCATTAACACTTTTATTATCCAATAATCGTATTGAAGAAAAAACGAGAAACTACCCTATGGAAAGAGAAATTAGGGGTAAAACCATAACAATGTTCCAATTCTTGGTAGTTCTTTATTCTTATTTGATTATTTGTGAGACAATTTTATGTATTTTGTATTATATCGCAACATTATTTCCTACAAGTGTAAACGCGATAATAGCTGACATAGGGAATTCATTCTTTATTTGGGGAGTTTTTCATGTACTATTTTCAACGTTAAGAACAGCCTCTAACATGTATCACATAACTATAAGGAAATAGAATGATGAATATACAATTATTGATAGGCGAAGCTACTGCTTACGACAAGAAACAACAACTTGAAGTCAAACGTCCAAAGAGTTGGTTGAAAAGTGTGTCTGCCTTTGCAAATGGCGAAGGTGGCACATTGGTGTTTGGTGTTAGTGACGATGATCAAGTGGTGGGGCTTGTTGATGCAGAAAGCGATGCAGAAAGAATAAGTGAAGCGATAAAGACAAAACTTGACCCCATACCTTCTGTAAACATTGAATTTAAGGAAGTGAATGACAAAAAACTTGTATTACTCCACGTTTACAAAGGACAGGAAACTCCTTATTACTATATCGGCGACAAGCAACGTTTGGCTTTCGTTAGAATTGGCAACGAATCTGTCGTTGCCGACAGGCTTCAACTGAAAAGCCTCGTCATGAAAGGTGCTGGCCGCTCATTTGATGCTATTTCATCTCCTTACGAATTTGAAGATATGGCTTTCACTAAACTGAAATCCGCTCATTTCAAGCGCTTAAACCAGTCGTTTAATGATAGTGATTTCGTTTCATGGGGAATCGTGGATAATGAAGGAAAATTGACCAATGCAGGGGCATTGTTGGCTGACGATTCCCCAATACGCCATTCTCGCATTTTTTGCACCCGTTGGAATGGACTTGATATGACCAGCGGTTTGGTCGAGGCTTTAGATGATGCGGAACTTGAAGGCAGTGTTATTGGTCAATTACAGGACGCTGTTGCCTTCGTAAGAAACAATTCACATCGAAGGTGGTGGAAGGAGGCTGAATATCGCGAAGAATTGCCCGACTATCCAGAGCGTGCTGTAACAGAAGTAATCTGTAATGCTATTATACACAGGGATTATATGGCGTTAGGTAGTGAAATACACATTGATATGTACGACGACCGTATGGAAGTGTACTCCCCTGGTGGCATGATTGATGGCAGTTTGATACAGCAATTAAATCCTTTAACCGTGCCATCTAAACGGCGCAACCCTTTACTTGCCGACTTTTTCCATCGCCTCAAATTAATCGAGCGTAGAGGAAGTGGTATGAAGAAAATCATCGGCGAATATCAGCGATATGATAATTTGAAAAGCTACCATGCTCCTGAATTCAGCTCTAATACTTCTGAATTCCACGCCGTTTTGTGGAACCTCAATTATGAGACAAGTGTCAAGAAAGAGTTCGTAAAAGAGGACGCAAAGTTCGTAAAAGAGTTCGCAAAAGAAGACGCAAAGTTCACAAAAGAATTCATAAAAGCCCAAAGAATCATTTACAAACTCATCTCCGAACAACCTCAAATCAGCGCAGCCGCTATGGCAGAAAAAATAGGAATATCTTCGCGTCAAGTTCAGAAATACCTGAAAAGACTCACCGATTTACAACTGATAAACAGAGAAGGTGGTCGCAAGAATGGATTTTGGAAAATCATCGACAACGATTACGAAGATTTTTTCAAGAGAATATAGAATGAAATGAGGGTGTATCGCCAGCGATACGCCCTCATTCATATCTGTCAGCACACCTTCGGTGTTATCTTTGTTTACTTTATTTCTTTTTGTTTAAGTGGTTGAAGATTTCGCCTTGTTTTTTCTTGGCGGTGGCAATGCTGGCTGGGTCGCCTGCTTTTGCACCGTATTTATCCAGTTGTGGAATGTGGAGCACTGCACCCACTGGAATGGTGTTGGGGTTAGGATATTTCGCCTTGTTTTCTTCGTAGATGTAAACCCAGAATTTATCGGAGCCATAGTGCTTGCGGCTCATGCGATAGAGGTTGGTGCCCGGCTTAATGGTGTCGGTGGTTCCGGCAGCCACATTTGCCGTGGTTGGTTTTGCAGCCTCGGCCTTTTGCTTTTCTTCCTCGGCTTTCTTCTTTTCCTCTTCCGCCTTTTTCTTTTCTTCGTCTGCTTTCTTTTGTTCCTCGGCAGTCTTCTGCTTGTCGGCATCTGCTTCGGTAGAGTTTTCGGCTAATGCTCGTTCGGGAGTTGCCACCGAATCGGTTGAAACATTTTCAACGAAAGGTTCCTCGTCGGCTGGTGTAGCCTCGTAGCCCTTCATCAAATACAGACGATAGGCAAACAGCGTGACAATCAGCGTAGTGACCACACCCACCACGAAGCCCTCCAACAGCGAGCGGCGCGTGATGCGGCGTTTGTCAATCTCTTGTCCCACACGCTCGTCAGCCAATTCCTCGCTCACCATTTCACCTTCGGCTTCTGCTTCGGGCTCACCTTCTGCTTCGGCGTCTTCCGCCTCATCTTCAGGCTCTGCCACGGCAGATGGCTCAACTTCCGTTACTGGTTCTAGCTCGGCTTCTTCCTCTATTTCGGCTTTTTCTTCCGAAACGGCTTCTTCCGGCTCGTCAGCAGGCTCTTGGACAGGCACTTCGGCAGGAACCTCTTCCTCTGCTGGCACTTCTTCCGATGGCTCAACAGGAGCCTCAGCCTCTGTTTCTGCTTCCTCTGACTCAGGTTCTTCCACAGGAGCCACGAACACAGGAGGCATCACCACTTCTTCCTCTGCGGCTACGGGTGCTTCAGCAGCTGGTGGCTCGGTAGCAGTGGTGTCGTCGGTTTCTTCCTCGGCTGGGGCAGCCTCGGCTGGTGCTTTGGTTGGCTCACCGGCATCGATGGCGGCGAGTTGGTCGTCGGTCACATCATCATCGAGGATTTCCGTTTCAAAGTGCATAAAAGGCTGATTGATAGCCTCTGCCATATCTTTATCGGGGGCAAACGACAGCTTTTTATGCCCCGGTATCTCAATTTCTTCGCCCGTGTTCACGTCCACGCTTTTTCGAGGACTCACTTCGGTGAGCTTAAACGTGCCAATACCCTTCACCTTCACACTCTCGCCATCGATAAGCGACTGTGAAATAGTGGCAAACAGTTCTTTCAGAAACAGTTCGCTCATGCGCTTTGAAGTATTGGCATATTGTGCCACTTGCTCAACAAGTTCGGGAAATGTTACCTTATTGTTCATGTCGTTACAGAATATTCAAGTTCAACGAAATTACTTCAAGCGATTTTTCAACACGTTACTCACCTTGAAGGCCAACACCACTTTTGGTGGAACGAGCATACGCTTTCCATTACTGGGGTTTACCACCACACGTTCGTTCTTCTTTTTAGCCTCAAAATTTCCGAAACCCGGTATAGCCACGCTGTCGAGCGCACCGCAGCGAGTTTTCACCACTTCTGCGAATGCCTCCATCAGTTTAGCCACATCGCCTTTACTTCGTCCCAGATTTTCTGAAACCTTTTCCAAAAGTTCCTTATTGTCCATAATAGTAATTTTATCATACAAAATTAATCAAACCTACCGCAAACTGCAAATTATTCCCCAAAAAAAGGCTATTCCTTGCCTATCTCCTTGCCTCACACAGATCTCACAGATCTCACTGATTTTTTTTGTGGGTGAGAAATCTCACGGAGGTTGGTGGAAAGGGCGTGTGGGGTTGTCGGAGTGCTCCGAGTGCTCCGATTTGCCAAGGCTCACACAGATTCAACAGATTCAACAAAAATTATTCGTGGAATTCGTGGGATTTGTGGTTTAATTCTTTGGGGTGAGGGATGAAAAAAAAGCTGCGGGAGCATCGGGGGGAAGCTTCCGCAGCTGGGTTTTATTCACCGCCTAAGGGGCGGTGTGAGGGGAACGGGAATCAGCGTTTGGGGCTGATGAGCATTTTTTGAGTGGAGGTGGTGCCGTCTTTGTAGTAGGTGCGCACGATGTTTACACCCATTGTTGGTTGAGAGAGCACCATACCGTTCACGGTGATGTAGTCAACGTGGTCGATTTCCTTCTCTGCATCGATTTGCTCTGTGCCACTTGGCTGCATAAGTGTGATTTCGTATTCACGGCTAAATGCATCGTTGCTGTCGAGCGATACCTTCAAGATGGCTGTTTCGCCGCCATTGGCATTTGCCAAGAGCACTTGACCTTCGTTGCCCAAAAGCAGGTTGCTTGACACTGTCCAGGTCACGCCTTCAGGAACACCCACATAGAAGCCCTTCGACACCTGACTGCGTGTGTCGAGAGAATCGAGCACGAGAGCTGCCGAGTAGAACTTCACCACAGCAGTATCGGCGAGATTGCTCATCACTGGATAGCAGTTGCTGCGCTTGGTCCAAGTGCTGTCGAGGTCCAAGGTGGTGATTGCCACGGTTGGCAGAGCCATGCTGTCGGCATCGTTGGCGTAAACAGATGTCACGGTCTGACGGTCGTAGTACACGTTGGTGTACACAGTGCTTGCAATGTCCTTGCCACCGTAGATATTACCACAAGATGCAGAATCGGCAGTCGATGCACAATCCACATTACCTGTGTTGTAGGCGTTGGTCACTTCAGTGTAATATTTCACTGGCAGACCAATAATGCCGCCCACTTGTTTGTAGCCATGCACCAAACCGTGATTAAACACATTGGTGAGGGTGGCTTTACCTGTACCCATCACACCACCTACGTTGTAGGCAGTGGAAGCAGATGTGCCTAACGACCAAACTTCGCCGGCATTGCCACTCTCTTTGATGATTGCGCCAGAGGCACTATTGCCACACACGCCACCAAGATTGTAACGAGCCTCTACACTACCCACATTGTAGCAGCCAACCACATTACCAGAGTGGTTACCAACCACGCCACCAGCCTGATAGTCGGCTACTACATGGCCGTAGTTCACGTCAGCCACAACATTTGCGTCAGAGCCAGTAGAACCCACGACACCACCAGCGTTGTTCTTGGTGGCAATCACTTCGCCATAGTTAGCGCAATTAGTGATCAATGTAGGAATCTCTTCGGTACCACGACCCACGATGCCCACGATACCGCCAGCGCCATTTGTCTTGGCGAGCACAACAGCATAGTTGTAGCAGCTGTCGAGCAGATTGAATGGAGTGCCACCGCAGTTACCTACGATACCGCCAGCACCGTATGTGCCCGACTCCACTTCACCATAGTTCACATTGCGCTTAATGGCATCGGCTTTAGAAACACTGCCGATAATACCGCCTGCGGCATAGGTGTTGGTCACGATTTTTGCGCGGTTCACACAGTCGGTCACTCCGCAAGCATCATTTGACTGGAAGCCTGCAATACCGCCTGAATAGTTTTGGCTTGAATATACTGTGCCCTCATTGAGCGAATTGGTAATATTGCCCTTGCTTGAGCCCACGATACCGCCATTAGAATACTTACCTTCAATGGCACCTGCATTATAGCAACTGTCGAATGCCACATCGGTATCAGTAGAGCCAGCGATACCACCAGCCTGACCATTAGCAGAGGTAATCATACCATAATTGCGGCAGTTGATGAAGCGAGCCTTAGGATTAGCGGTGCCTACAAAGCCACCCACGAAGCCCATCTTCAGCGTTGCCACCTGTGCACGGTTCACACAGTTGCGCATGGTGCCTGATGAACGACCTGCGAAACCGCCGATGTACCAGTAACCGCCAATCGAGCTGTTTGCGCCAAGAGTGAGGTTTTCAATCACGCCATTGTCGCCAACGAGTCCGAACAGGCCCTTGTTGCTACCGGTTTTCTGATCTTCGTTGTAGTACTTGAAACCGTCGATAGTCTTGCCGTTGCCGTCGAAATGACCTTGGAAACGAGTAGCACCATCGTCAACGAGCATCAGCGATGCTTCGGCGTCGCTACCGAAGTCGAGGTCGTTGACCAAGAGCAGATATTCGCCGTCGAATGAAGCTTCATAGTTCTTAGAGTAGCGTGCCACAGTTTGCCAGTCGGCAACAGATGCAATTCGCCATGGGTTGGCCTTGGTGCCTTCGCCATTAGGGAGCATCTTTGGAGCGGCAAACAGAGGGTATTGCTTCGTGTAGTTGCCACTTGTGAAAGTGAGCGTGTCGCGCTCAACCTCAGTGATAGCAGCAATGTTCAAAGTGGTGCCGCTAAGGGTGAATTTTTTAGCATTCTTCAACGCGAAAGTCACGCCCTTCTGTGCCACCACTTCTGAAGCGTAGCGCACCGAGAATCGAGAATCGGTTTTTCCTTCAGATGCAAACAGAATGTAGTTGCCACGATTGAATTGTGCGGCAGGTTCGCTTGCAAACGCCTTCAAAACAGGATATTGACCTTTCACATAATCCCATTGCTCGGCATCAAGTCCCTTGAGAGCTTCGCCCGAAACGAGCGATGCAGTTGGGAGTTTGCTCACGCCATCCACGGCAAGGGCATTGCCAGCGTTTTTGCCAGCAAGTTGTGAATCGTAATAGCAATCTGCGGTCACTGTGTTGCTGGCATTGTAACTGCCGAATACGGTGCCCAACTTATCGAGGTTTGCAAATGAATAAACCACGCCTGTTGAGAGCAGTTGCTTGTTAGTGGTGCGGTAGTTGTTGTAACCAATCACGCCACCCACGCTGTTACCGCCACTCACATAGCCCTGGTTGAGCGAGTTGGTGACGATGGCATTGTTCACACCAATCACACCACCCACATTTTCAAGTTTGGTGCTGTCGGATTCAAAAGAAGTGAGCACAGCAGCACCCACCACGCCATCGTTCTGGCAGCAGTCAACGGTGCCGAAGTTTGCACCCACTACACCACCAGCCACCGACTGGCCAGTGAGCACTGTGCCGGCATTGTAGCAACCAGTCACGGCAGAGCCTTCAGCATTGTAAGCCACAACGCCAGCCGCGCCTGTCTTCACAGTCTTTACAGAGGCATAGTTGCGACAATTCTCAATGCGGCCACCATTATAGCTTGCCACACCTGCCACATAACTGCCTGCCTCGATTTGGCAGTCGGCTGCGATATTCAAATTCTTGATTACTGACTTATGACCAGTGTAAATCATCAAACCAGCCATAGCAGATTCCATGTTGTTGACATAGCCTCCGTCAGTAGCGAAACTGCGGTTCACTTTCCAATTCTTGATAGCATGGCCGTCGCCGTCGATGGTGCCGTTGAACGCATAGTCCACTCCGTGCACGCTAAAGCCGAAGAAGTCGGTTTTGCCACCCATATCAATGTCGTTGGCAAGTTTGAAATAAACGCCTGTGTAATCGTAAAGCTGCACATCCACAGCATTCTTGATTTTGAGGATATCGTCCTTGGTCTTAATCAGATAAGGACTGGCGGCAGTACCCTGACCATCAAACTCGTCGGGAACCACCTTTAAGATATAAATACGGAACTCGTTGCCCAAAGTGGCGGTGAGGGTGTCGCTCACTGCTGCGGTGGCAGTCACGGTCACGTTGTTGCCATTGAGTTTCAAGCCATGACCTGTTGAGGTCAACTTGCCTCCGTTGAAGAATTGCCACTTCACATTATTGTCGGTGCACACAGTGAATGCGCTCTTGAGGCGTTTCACGGTTTCGCCAGCAGCAAGTGTGAATGGCACTGCATCGAGTTTCGACTTTTCTGTGGCTGCGCATTTTGCCAACTGTGGATAGTGGCCGGCTGCGAGTGCCCACGCCGAAGCGTTGAAACCTTCGGGCGCATCACCTGATGCGAGGGTGGCGGTAGGCAGACTGTGCTCGGTTGAGCCGTTGAAGCAAACCTGACCGTCGAAGTAAGTGTTACTGATAATGGCAGTATCGCCCTCGAACGAGCCAGCAAGTTCGTTGTTCTGTGCTGATGGAGAGCAGAATAGCATGCCTGTATTCAAACAGCCGTTAAATTCGGGCGCATCGCTTTCGGTGGTAGTGCCAGCCTTGCCCATTTCGAACTTACCAGCCAAACCACCTACAACATCGCTCTTATAACTGCGCACGATACCAGAATTGTAGGAATCGTTCACCTTAATGCCTATACCACGACCCACAATACCACCAGTGGCGCCAGTGTGCGCTTGTGTGAATGAGGCATTCACCTGACCGCCATTCCAGCAGCGGTTGATGGTACCCAAATAGAAGTAGCCCACAATGCCGCCGATTTCGCCTTCACCGTATGTGTCGGTGATTACGCCGGTGAAGTAGCAGTCGTTGATTGATGAAGTGGCGCGTGATGACGAACCGCAAACGCCACCAGCACTACCCTTCTTGGCAGTGACATTGATTGTGGCATCGCTCCATGATGAGTTCACTGTGCCGTAGTTTACGCCTACCACACCACCGTCCATGCCTTCGCCTTCCACAGCGCCGGAGTATGCTGTGTTTTCTACCACACCAGTACCATTGTTTATACCCACAATACCACCATTATAGAATGCGTCGGAGCCAACATAACCGCCAGTGACGGTAATGCCGCTCACCTTGCCGCTGTTTTCACCCACCACGGTGCCAATCCTCGATTTATTGGTGCGCACCGATGAGTTTACAAACTTGATGTTAATTACCTCAGCATTTTCACCTGTAGATCCGAACAAACCTGCGTTGAACTCATCGCGACGGTCTTGGGTGAGGTTGCTGATAGTGTGGTTTTGTCCATCATAGCGGCCATTGAATGCCACTTTGTCCACACCGATAGGCTCGTGATTGAGCACCGATGCCATATCAATGTCGGCTGTCTGCTTAAAGTAAACGCCTGTGAACACATTGCCATTGGCATCTTTGTACGATGCATTATGGTTAACGGCATTGGCAAGTGCTTCAAGGTCTTGAGCGTTGGTCACCAAATAAGGGTCAGCCTCCGTACCAGAGCCGTTCAGCCCAAGCGCAGCAGTAAATGGTGCGAATGTATCTGGCACCTTGATCACACTCTTGACGAGCGATTCCACAATCTGGCTCCGAACTGTGCTACGAGACATAGCCCATGCGCCAAAGGTGATGCTGTCGGCAGCGAATGTGCCGTTGAGTCCCGATGCCTTCAGCTTTACGTCGCTGGCATTGGTATATTTGGTGATACAGTAGTTATAGAATTCAGTTATGCCCGATTTGGCAAGCACCTGGTGAGGCATATACACTGCACCTGTGCTATCCACAGTCATCACCACTTCCGAACCGCAGTTGTAGAAGTTGCGCACCGCAATCTGAGTTTTGCTTTCACGAGTGTAGCAAGCTGGATAAGTGCGTACCTTCATGCTGTCGACCGTTTGCGACAAGCTGTGGTCGGTAATCATGGCATTGGCTTTGTAGAAGCGAGATTTGCTACTCACAATCTGCACCCCCTTATACTCTCCACTGAGCACAAAAATCCCCCATGAACCCACACTGATGTTGCCATCAGCACTCACATTAAATTCAATCTCGGCATCGGAGTAATAAACCTTTTTGTCGAGGTCGACGAGACAACAATAAAGCGAGCCATACTTGCTGTCGACATAAGTAACCTGTGGCTTAACCTTAATCACGCCGGTTGAGGCATTATAAACGCCCTTCACAGCACGCTGGCCGCCCATCAAGTTGAAGATTTCCACCGAGTCGGTAGCGAATGGCGTGATTTGCACCATGTAGCGACGCGCTACTGATAGCGGCACACTCGTACCAAAGTCGGTAGTGTAGTAATAGCCTTTAAGACTCGCCAGCGTGGGAGCACGCTTGGCGGCTTTAGGCACCGATACCTGTAAAGGCGACTTCTCGCTGGTCGCTTGCACGAACCTCGTCGTGCCAATCGACTTGCTCATCACCTCCCGGTCAACCCCTAATAGGGTCACCCCATTGCGGACGATGGTGTTTGCCGTAGAAGTAAACAAACACACCGTCAAAAGCAACGAGGTCAAGAAAAATGTGACTTTTCTCATAAGGAACCTGTTTTAGTTAATAGTAATAATTATAAAAATACTCACAAATTTATATAATATTCACGTTAAATATGGCACTTTGTAGAAAATATTTAACTTTATTTAATAAACCGTCATCTCGCCTTTAAAGACAAAACTGAAGAAAAAAATCAATCATAATTCCCTCAAATGTTCGATTTTCTAACAGCTATCGTTTCACAAAAAAATATTTTTTAGTATCTTTGCACCTTATTATAAGGGCACTACACGCAGCCGCTCTGCTTGTGCCTTATGAATCATTAGCAATCTCAACATCTATAAGATATGGCTGAAAACAACATTCAACTCAACGAACAAGAAGAGAAAAAGAGCCTGAACTTTGTTCAGCAAATTGTTGCCGACGACTTGGCAGCTGGCAAGAATGGTGGACGACTTAGCACTCGTTTCCCACCCGAACCAAATGGATACCTGCACATTGGCCACGCTAAGGCCTTCTGCATGGACTTCGGTGTGGCTGAAATGTTTGGCGGCACCTGCAACTTGCGTTTCGACGACACCAACCCCGCTAAAGAAGACACTGAATACGAGCAAGCAATTATGCGCGACATTAAGTGGCTGGGCTACGACTGGGGCGACCGTCTGTACTACGCAAGCGACTATTTCCAGCAACTCTACGATTTCGCTATCCGCTTGATTAAGGAGGGCAAGGCATACGTCGACGACCAAACCAGCGAGCAAATTGCGGCTCAAAAGGGCACTCCTACCACTCCTGGCCAGGAAAGTCCGTTCCGCAACCGCTCTGTGGAGGAAAACCTCGACCTCTTCACTCGCATGAATGCTGGCGAATTTCCAGAAGGCAGCCATGTGCTTCGCGCAAAAATTGATATGGCGAGCGACAATATGCACTTCCGCGACCCTATCATCTATCGCATTATCCTGAGCCCGCACTGGCGCACTGGCGACAAGTGGAAGGTGTATCCTATGTACGACTTCGCACACGGCCAGAGCGACTACTTCGAGGGCGTGACCCACTCTATCTGCACCCTCGAATTTGTGCCTCACCGTCCGCTTTACGAGAAATTCGTGAAGGAGTTGGCTGGCGACAAGGTGGACGAATACTGCCCACGACAAATTGAGTTTAACCGCCTCAACCTCACCTACACCGTGATGAGTAAGCGTAAATTGCTCCAGTTGGTGAAGGAAGGTTTGGTAAACGGCTGGGACGACCCTCGTATGCCTACACTCTGCGGCCTGCGTCGTCGTGGTTTCACCCCTGAATCAATCAAAAACTTCATCAACAATATTGGCTACACCAAGTTTGAAGCGCTCAACGACATCAGCCTTCTCGAACACTCAATTCGTGAAGACCTCAACAAGAAGGCTAACCGTGTGTGCGCCGTGCTCAACCCTGTGAAGGTGGTGATCACCAACTATCCTGAAGACAAGGTGGAGATGATGGAGATGGACAACAACCCAGAGCAAGAAAACGCTGGCACTCACCAGATGCCTTTCTGCCGCGAAATCTTCATCGAGCGCGACGACTTTATGGAAGACGCTCCTAAGAAGTTCTTCCGCATGACTCCTGGCAAGGAGGTGCGCTTGAAAGGTGCATACATCATCATGTGCACTGGCTGCACTAAAGATGCCGACGGCAATATCACCGAAATTCAATGCACCTACGACCCCGACACCCTCAGCGGTATGGAAGGTGCTAACCGCAAGGTGAAGGGCACGCTCCACTGGGTATCTGCACGCCACTGCAAAGATGCAGAAGTGCGCGTTTACGACCGTCTGTTCGCCGTTGAGAACCCAAGCGCCGACACCGAGCACGATTTCCGCGACTTGCTCAATCCAGAATCGCTCAAGGTGATTGAAAACGCTAAGATTGAACCATTCTTGGCAGAAAACGCTAAGGAGGGCGACAAATTCCAATTCCAACGCATCGGTTACTTCTGCGTCGACCAAGACAGCATCGCTGAAAAACTGGTGTTCAACCGCACCATCGGTTTGAAAGACAGTTGGTCGAAGCAAAACAAAAAATAAGCCGCTCCAAAAGAGCCGCTCCCCAAAAAATCCACAGCCTTGGCACGCCACCGCGCCAAGGCTGTAATTTATTATACCAAAGAATACCTGTTAGGGGGGCTTTGGTTCAGTGGAAAATTTCTGGGAATAGATTATGCATTGTTGCCGAATCGTGAATGGAATCAAAGAAAAAAACATAAAAAACAGCCTTGGAGCAAAGTGGAATGCTTCGCATTTGCCGGTGCGACTGTGCGCTTTGCGTCATTGGAAACGAGTTTCCATGCCGCCAACCACACAATCCCTCCGCCACCCTCTTACGAGGGCCACCCACGTTGCCCCAAGGATAAAAACCGCTCGCCGTTTCACGGCGAAAAAACCCTGATGATAAAATGATTTCTTGATAAAAACAGCATCAAACCTCCCAAAACCAACATTTCGGTAGGGACGTGATACTTCACGTCCGCCAACAACCAAGATAGCACATTGATTACTAACTATTTAACAACAACAAAATTATCGCATCCATACCAAGCATAATGCATTTGGGTATCTTTATATTTGCGCTTTCGGATAATCTAAAGATTGTTTTTTTCTGTTTTCGTTTCAGTCCCCCAGTATTTATCCACTGAACCGAGAAATAATTCATCCAAATTAAAATTTTTCTTGAAAAATAATTTATTTTTCTGTTTTACAACAATATATAAATATTACTACTTTAGATTTTACAAGAAATTATAAAGTAGCACTTTAGATTTTATCGGAAAATGCAAAGTAGCACTTTAGGTTTTATATAGTTTTTACGGTATTTATCTTGCTCTTGCCGCGCACTTCTAAAATAAGTCGCTCCCAAAGAGCCGCTCCACAAAAAATCCACAGCCTTGGCACGCCACCGCGCCAAGGCTGTAATTTTTTAGTTCCCCTATCTCAAATTTAATCTTGACAAAAACAACGCTATAGCGTTGTTTTATACACATTTCCTGTATGCCTTGCCTTATGGGTGGGTTTGGAGGTATTCCACTACGGCGTTTTCGAGTTCTTGACCGCGGAGACCACGGTGAAGGATTGTGCCGTCGGGGGCGAAAACGATGATTTCGGGAATGCCGGTGATGGAATAGGCATCGCTGCCTGCCTTCTGCGTGTTGAGCATTTGTGGATATGGAATCTTTAGTTCTGCAATGGCTTTCTCTGTGTCTTCGGGGTTGTCCCAAGTGGCAATGCCGAGCACCAGCACCTTGTCGCCATACTTCTCGTGTATGTTGATTAAATTCGGAATCTCCTTTCTACATGGCCCGCACCAACTTGCCCAGAAGTCAGCCACCACCAGTTTGCCCTTGCCCACATAGTCGCTCAAACGCTGGGTTTTGCCGTTGTAAGTGGCTGCGAAATCCACAAATTTCGCACCGGCAAGCGTGCTGCACGTTTTGTCAATCGCCACCTTAATTTCTTTGCCGTAAGCCGAGTTTTTCAACTTTGGGCTCATCTGTTCAAACAGTTTCTGCATATCGGTTGGGGCCGACATACTGCGCACTGCCTCATTGCCCAACACCAAGAGCGCACGCAAATCAGCGGCATTGTCGGCGATGTAGGAAGCAAGTGCCGAAGCCGCCTGATTGTTCAAAAACGACGAAACCATGCCACGCACATCGTCGTTGATGGGTGTGCCCACCGCACACTGCGTATCGTTGTCCACACTAATGGCGCCAGCCTCCAATGCCGCCAGCACATTTGCCACAAACTCCGAGTGATTGATGTAGGCAGTGACCTTTGCCACAGCACCATCTTCCGCAGTGCCCTCAAACTTATAGATGCCGTCGGCCGCATCGGTCAATGTCTGCACATGCTTGCCATTCACAGCCATCACCACCGAATCGACGGTGCCGCCAGATGTCAGCACGGTTTGCAAATCCCACGAGAGCGTATAGTCGCCAGCCTCGCCCTTGTTAGGCTTCTCATTACAAGCCACCAACGCACAGGCAGCAGCCACAAGTATCAAAAATCCAAACTTCTTCATATCTAAAATATTTTTCCCCAAAATTACAATATAATCCATTAACCTCAAAATCGCCCAACAAAATAAGCCACAAACCACAACAACTCAAAAACAAAAAAGTCACTTCTTTAACAGAAAAATATACAGATGTGAACAAAAAAGGCACACCTAAGCAATATCTTTGTAGTCAAAACGTTATCTATATAAAATGTGATATACGAATATGCCACTGAATCAAACCAATAAACTCGTGTGGATTGTAGAGACTATCTATCGTGCACATAAGATTACCTTTGAGGAACTGAACCGCCGCTGGATGGACAATGTGGAATTGAGCGGAGGTGAGGAGATGTTGAAGCGCACCTTCCACAAGTGGAAGTGGAATATCTTCGACACCTTCGGTTTGTCGATAGACTGCGAAAAGGCCGCGCCATACAGGTATTACATCGACAATGTGGATGATATGAAGAGCGGAAGTGTTGAGAATTGGTTGCTAAGCACACTATCAGTGAGCAACTCGCTCCTTGAGTGCAAATCCATTAAGGATAGGATAATCCTTGAAGATGTGCCTAGTGGCAGAGAGTATCTGGAGCCCATCATCGACGCGATGAAAAAAAATCGCTTCATTCACATCAACTACTTTAACTACTGGAAAGGTGAGTCTCGCAACCACTATTTGATGCCATTGTGCGTAAAACTTTTCCGCCAGCGTTGGTATATGGTGGGACGTAATTGGCCAGCAGGCAGGGACATCGTTTTCTGTCTCGACCGTATCCAAGACATCCGCCTATCAAGCCACACCTTTGAATATCCCGAAGAGTTCGACCCACAAGAATACTTTAATGGTTGCATTGGTGTTATCCCCGGCGACGGTTGCGACATAGAAAACATAAAGATAAAGGTTAGCGCCAATCAGGCTAACTACCTACGCGATCTCCCTCTGCATCACTCACAACAAGAGATTGAGCAAACAGATGAATACAGTATCTTTGAATTACATGTCAGACCGACATACGACTTCCAACAGGAACTGCTTTGGAATGGTGAAGACCTTGAAGTGCTCGAACCGCTATGGCTCCGCAAAGAGATAGCCTTAATGATAAACAGAATGTGTAACAAGTATAAGGAGTAAGGACGAATATGACCGAGAATAAAATTGTTGCAAATAATGGTTCATCTATCGTTCTATATACGACTGATGATGGCAATACCCAACTTAAAGTAAAGTTAGAGAAAGAAACATCACACCCTGGCCGACGCAGAAGCCTGCGCAGCCATTGCATTGAAAATGCTATAATGAATTTTCAAAATATAGTTTTTATATATCACAATGCATAAAAGAATCTTGAATATATTTTAACAAAACATATATATGGCATACGACAAATTACTTTATAGCTCTAAAGAACTATTCGACTCTTATTTACATGGGAGAAAGTATTCCATTCCACCTTATCAAAGAGGATACAAATGGGATACAAAAGATATCGAAAGGTTGCTAAAAGACATTAATGAGTTCTCACCCAACGAAGACCTTGATCTGTTTTACTGTCTTCAGAACATTACCCTCGTTGAGTGTAAGGACTATTTCAACGTTGTGGATGGACAGCAAAGGCTGACTACCCTTATAGTCATTCTTTCATATCTCGACGAATACAAGTTAATCAACGAGAAGCTGCAATACAATGTAAGGCCTGAGACTGAAAATTTTCTCAATGAGTATATTTTCAAATCTAATGAGTATATTTTCAAATCTAGCGAACTAAGAAACATACAGGATTGGGGCCAACTTCTGGAGATTGCAAGAAACGAAGAAAAGGACTACGACTATCAGGACATATTCTATTTGTTCAATGCCTACAAAACAGTCCAAGCTTGGTTTAAGGACAATCCTGATACTGTTTCTGTAATGAAGGACAAGATCCTCAATCATGTCAAGCTAATTGTAAATCTCCCTAAGAATATTGAGGAGCAGGAATTATTTGAAAATTTGAACGGGAAAAGGGTTCCTTTAGATGGAGCCGACCTTATCCGTGCATTAATCATTACTAGAGTTGCAAAAAAAGAGGTTGGAGATCTTGATGACAGCATTAAACAGAACGTATTGATTAACGAGCGAAGAGTTAAGATAGGGCTCATGCTCGACCGTATTAACCTTTGGTGGGCTGATGATAACAAGAAAAACTACTTTCATCAATTCACAAAAGAATCCAATGCCTCAGATGAAAACACCATTTCCCTCAATGATGTAACATACCCTATTAACTATCTCTATAAACTGTATGTTCTAGCATACGGAAAAGGTGTGCTGGATATGGAATTCTTCGAGAAGAAAGTAATAGAAGATGGATTTTTGGAAGAGTTACAGTTGCTACAAAGGACAATGGAGAACTGGTATAACGACAAAGTACTATACCATCTCATACTCTTCACAAGCATCTATGCCGGAGAAAAATCAGAAGATTCCCCAACTCTGAACTTCAAAGAACTACTGAAGCAATGGAAAGAACTTTACAGGAAAGATTTCATTCGTTTCTTAAAGAAAAGAATTGCCAATACTGAAGTTTTTGATGATTTAATCAAACAATCAGAAAGAAGCAAAGAGGAAAATGAAAAAACCGCTTTCTCTGAAAACTGGTATGATAAAAAACTGGTAATGGTATCAACATTGCTCGACATCATCAGCATCCTTTCTTCAAATAGTGCGTACCTTCCTGCCAGACATTTCAAGGTGTACAAGGAAGATCTTGAGCATATATTTCCTCAGACACCTGTTGGAGACAGAATCAAGGACAAGGTGAAACAAACACAAATTCTCAAAGAATATCTTGAGATAATAAACCAATCGCTCAGTGAAGAAGAAAAGATTTATATTGATGACTGCGATATAAATTGGGATGATCAAAACTGGAAAGAAGGTATCAAGTCTCGTATTAATGATAAAATAAAGAAAGTCATTCCTGTCAATTCTCTTGGAAACATGTGTGTGCTTCATGAATCTGTAAACCGAGGCTACGGAAATGACTTCTTCTTGGAGAAACGAATAGACATCATGCGTAAGTTTCAAGATGGTTACTTTATCAGGCCCCATGTATATGATGCTTTCAACAAGATCTTTCTTGAACGTCATGATGAATCTATCGATATGAAAATGATGAACCGATGGGATAAATCCGATATCCTTGCAAGACGAGAATATATAATTAAACGAATAAGTGACTTCTTAAATACATCAAATGAGCAAGTATAACGCATATCTTAAAGATGAAAACCTTCTAACTCTGTTTTCTCTAAACAATATGATTGTTCCCGAGATACAGAGAGAATATGTATGGGGTAATAATAGTGACGTATTGGAAAAATTTCTTCAGGAGTTGGAGAAAAAGGCCTCTCCTTGTCAGGAATGCCACCATGTTCACACAAACAAGAACATAAATGTAGGATTTCTCTATTCCTACAAACCTTCATATGTTAAATACGAAAGTGAGAGAATCCTTGACGAGTTTCTTATTGATGGTCAACAGAGAATCACTACTCTTTTTTTGCTTCTTCTCTATAGAGCTACTATTGAAAAAAGAATTGATGACTTCTTGACAATATGCAGAGCTGATGAGGATGGTTTGCATATGGGCTTCAACTACAAAGTTAGAAATCTAACCCAACAGTTTCTTTTTCAATTGATTAGACATACTAAAAACGGAGGATGTAGTGCTTTTGACTTCATCATGGATTTAGATAATTCGCCACACTGGTTCCTTGATGATTACAAGAATGACCCGACCGTGATGTCCATGATTTTTGCACTCAAATCAATCAAGAAGATTTTTGGCAACACATCAAATTTCTACTTTGATTATCTTCTCACAAATATTCATTTCTGGCATTTCAAAACGGAAGCCACATCCCAAGGCGAGGAATTGTACATAACCATGAATTCTCGTGGTGAACAGTTATCTGACAATGAAATGCAGAAATCAAGAGTCTTGCCAAGCACAGAGTTATGCAAATACGGTCGTCAGTGGGAGTCATGGCAGACTTTCTTCTGGAGAAACAGGACAAAGGGTGATGCCAAAAATGCAAATGCAGACAAAGGATTCAACAATTTTCTTGCATGTATCGAAGGTTTGGAATATTTCAATGAACCATCAAAAAAGGGAAGCACTATTGAAATTGATGTCATTGAAACCTACATAATAGGCCTTAAGTATATCTGTAGCCCAGATTTCAGAAATAAGTTGCAATCTCTCTACAATGGCCTTTACACAGGTTGGTTTGACTCATTTGTTTATTGTCTTTGGGATGAAATAAACACCTATGAAGGCACATGGAACATCATTAATCCAAGAGGCGGTAACCAAGAAATAAGGAATGACTACAAGAACAAGTCTATTGCTAGAAACAAATCGATGCTCTTTTGGTCGTGGATGACATATTTCCAAAAGTGCAAAGAGAATGAAATAAAAATAAACGATCAGATTTTGGCGAGATTACTACATTTCTACTACATCAGATACAAATGCTTCAAACGTTCTGCAACGTCTATTGACACAATAGTCAATGCATTCATAAACAAACGTGGACGTGTTCACGAAATTGATATTGCAACGAAAGACGAAGAAGAAGAGGACAACATCAACAGTAAGACCTTCAGTGAAGAGGAGGTACTTTTATCAAGTCTCTACTTCTCTGATGAAGCCAAGACTAACAAAATAGAATCTTGCATTTGGGAAATTCAGGAGCTTCCCTACTTTCTGGATGGTAAGGGTGTAGGTGGCAATACCATCTTTGAGTTTTTTCAGGATGAAGAGATTATTGATAAGAACAACATCCTCGATAGCATAATATCATTCAAGAACAATATAGTCGGACTTCTTGGGGCAAAACCTACAGATAAATCACATATTAACATCAAGAAAATACTTTTGTTTTATGTAATTGACAATAAGACATTTTGGAATCAGCAATCGCCTTGGTATTACAACAATTATGAAACTAGCGAATGGAAGAGAATCGTCCGAACAAAGCAATTTATCAGTTTTTTCAAAGATTACATGGAAAGAGGCCTGAAATGCGAAGAACTACTTCAACAAAAAAGACGTGAGTTCTTTGAAGAGAACAAGACCCTGAACAGAAACGAAAAGCAATGGAGTCACAGGAAACTGGCCATCCTATATGACCTACTGAATGGAGACATTTGGGATGACTATCATGCCAATATAGCATTCGATAAGAATGATGATGCAGAATCAAAAAGTGAAATATTCTTGGGACAGGATAGAATATGGAAAGCGAAACGTTATTTTGACCCAAATGCAAGAATATCCCTATCTCAGGGCTGGCAGAAGATTCTTGAAGAATATAATGTAAAAATTATCGATTTTGACGAAAAGATAAACGATTCAAAAGAACATGTTTAAGAATCAAGAATGCCACAAAACATTATACAATCATAGCAATATAACAACAAAAAAAGTTTTTCTTAGGAGGTGCGCCCATAGTTGGCACACCTCCTTTGTTGTTTTACAATCAGAAAATATAAAGCGCTAAAAAATGAACAACAGAAAATTAATAACAATGGAAAGTGTTTTAAAATCTGACGTATTTAAAGAATGCCACTATGAACTACCTATCATATTAGGCAAAACTGCTATTACAAACGAAATTATTATAAAAGACTTAACAAGGCTGCATCACATCTTAGTAGGAGGTTCTACTGGCCAAGGGAAAACCACTTCTTTACATGCGATGATCACATCTTTAATCAACAAGAAGCAACCGTCCGAGATGCGATTGGTTTTAATCGCCCCGAAGCGTTGTGAATTTAACAAGTATGCTTACATAGGTAAAAACTATCTTGCCGAAATTCCCAGTGTATCAGACTTGATACTAACTGACAATACAAAAGCGACACAAGCTCTGAAGAATTTGTGCGACATAGTGGATAATCGTCACAAGCTGCTGAAGATGGCTGACGTGAGGAGTATTCAGGAATATAATGAGAAGTACAAAAATGGAGATTTGAGCAATGGGGCAGGTCACGACTTTATGCCATACATAGTAATAGTTGTGGATGAGTTCGGAGAGTTGATGATCGCAAGAGGCAAAGAGGCAGAAGTCCCGATGGCTCGATTGGCTGAGATTGGTCACCGTGTTGGCTTACATTTAATTATTGCTACGCAGCGCCTTGTCCCTAATGTGATCACTGGAGTCATCAGGGCCAATTTCCCCACACGTATAGCATTTAGAATAGCCACCAGCTATGAGAGCCGAATGATTATAAATAGTAACGAAGCAACCCAACTAATGGGAAATGGCGACATGATGTTCGCTTCAGTAGACGAGAAGATACACGTGCAAGGAGCATTCGTTGAATAACGTGAAACATCGTAACGCGAGTTAGATGAACTCTGTCACCCTGCACGGGATGGCTCATTTGAGGCATCACCACCACCAGTCATTTTGAATTATATTGACTATACTCATAGGAAATGATTCCTATATGCGGAAAGTGAGTGTGGATGTAGACATGGGAATTCACTATTTATATCTCAATAACATCATTAAATAATAATTTTCTGAAAATAATTCAAATTCACGAAGGCAATGCCCATAGTTGGCACACCCTATGCTGACCTTTGCTTCATCAAAACATTTAAACTTATTATATGATGGAACAAAAAACAAACGACGATTTCATGCGTAATATCCTCATAGAGGAAGCATGGAAAAAGTTGTCCAGTAATTTTTCGTGGAGCGAAACTCTACTTGAAAAATATCAGAACTGCGTTGATTGGAATAGTATTTCCTCAAACTACAACATCCAGTGGACAATTCCTATGATTACCAAGTTTTCCAAACGAATCAATTGGAATACTTTCTCGGAATGTAACAATGACACAGTCTTACTACCAGAAGTAATCGAGGCTTTCAAGCACAAATGGGATTGGCATGAATTATCGGGCAACCCAAACGTTCCTTTCACCGATGAACTTCTGGAAAAATATGCAGATTTGTGGGATTGGAACGAAATTATTCGTATTTGGAGGAATTCTATCTATGAAGACAAGGGTATTGACTTCTATGATAAGTTCCAGGAGTACATCCCAGCTAGCAAACTCCAAAACTCAGCTCTATGGAACGAAATGGTTGAGCAACAGATGAATTCTCTCATTCGTGATAATATTTCATAAATCTTAATTCAACAAATTATGGCACTTTGGAAAATTTCAGTTAAGAACAGCGGCAATGCTGCTTGTAAGAACAAAAGACAACGCCTTGAAAAAGGTATGTTTGTCGAAACGAGCACCACAACAACCACACCGCCTATCGGTGTGACTCGTGAACAACCCATGCTTGCTCAATTATTCATGAGCAAATATGGCATCGAGATTGACCCTCACCACATGAACCTGTCACATTTCAATTGTGAGAAGATAGGTTGATACCATTCGCTTGGTAAAATGGATGTTTGGACAGAACGGGAACCTAACTGACCAAACATCCATTTTCTTTATCACCTCAGCCAACAAGAAGCATTGCAAAAATCATGAGGGGAAAGTGAACTTTTGGTTAATTTATTCGTAACTTTGTTTTTGGTTAAACGAATATGGAATTATGACGAAAAGATTATACTTTTTGCTTGCGTTGCTTCTGTGCTTCTGCACGATGGGCGCAGCCAAGACTACGGTGGTGAAGAATGCTTCATCGATGACGCGTACTGGCACTTACCGCATCACTAAGGAATTGAAAGCCAACAATATCAAAATCGGAGATGGCTCTACCATCATTTTCGCTGGCGGACGCATCACGGGTGCCACTATCAAGGCTCGCAACTTGAAAGTGGTGGTTCCCGACGGCAAAACGTATTTCAACGGCTGTCGGTTGTCGGGCAATATCGTCAACTCCAAACTGAAAGCCACCAACTTCGGTTGCAAGGCGGATATGCGCACGCTGAGCAAAAGCAACTGGACCTACAAGGGTTTGCCTCGGCAAACGCTCAAATATCGCACCGGCACCGACAACTTCAAGGCTATGGCGTGCATTGCCACTTTCCTCAGCGGTAGCACTAATGTGGATTTTGAATGGAACGGCAATTTCTTCACAGCGCATCAGCCATCGGCGGCCATCTATGCCCCACCCTTTATCAGAATTGAGAGTTGTAAAAATTTGGCGATGCACGGCGGCACGCTGATTAGCGGCATTCGCTTCATCGACTGCTCCAACATCGAGGTGAGCGACATGCGCTTTGTGGGCTATCACGAATGTCACGACTTCCCTGCCATCCACATTTCGGGCAGTCCTGCGAAGGCAATCAAGGTGAACGGCGTGGCATATTCCGTGGCTCGTGGCGGAAAATACGAATGGGCTAACAACTGCTACTACTACGGCACCGACGGCACAAAAGACCTCGGTTTGGCGGCTGAAGGCATCATTTTCGACACCAGTTCGCCAAAAACCTCTTGCACAGGCGTCAATGTGCACGATTGCCACTTTGAAATGCGGCTCAATGGTGTGGTGCTCGGCATGAAGCGCACCAACTATAACCAGGTGGGCAAAGTGAGTGGCGCAAAAATCTCCAACTGCACTTTCTCGCACCATTATTTCCAGCCAATAGGTATGCACGCCGAAAATGTGGTGGTGGAAAACGTGAGTGGCGACTATGCGCTCCAGCCCATCGACATCTCCACCCTGTCGCACAATGTGGTGGTGCGTGGCGCTTCGTTCACCGACCTTTTCTACGGGCCAAAGCAAGAGGCGGAACCTGCCTACGCCAGCCAGTCGTACAACAACCGCATTGAGAACAGCAGTTTCACCATCAACAGGAAATACCACCTCATCGGCATGGACAGCTATGCCCTGAACGCGGCGGAAGGCAAAGTTGGCGACACATTTATCGTCAGAAACTCCACTTTCAACTTCTTCACCGACACCTACGGCACTTTCGTGGTGCGCACCTGTGCCGATCGCGTGCGCTTTGAAAACTGCAAGTTGAATATCAACCTCAAGAAGCAGACCGACGGCAGCAGTCCCTACTGCATCATGAGCATCTTTGCCGCTCTTGCCACCAAAGCCACCAGTCCGAAAGTGGAACTGGTGAACACCGACATCGAAATCAACGGCGCAGCATCTTCAAGCGCAGGACGCATTTCCAACCCATTTGCCTACCTGTTCAGCAAAATCGGGGCAAAATCCTATTCCGTCAGCCTCGAACAGTGCAATATCCACGGCACGGCAAGGGTTGATTGGAGCCTTTTCGAGCAAATGGAATCGGTCAGCATCAGCAATTCACAAATTTCAATCGGCGGTTGCGACTACCACGGCTACTACATCAACGCGCCCAAACGCCTGCAAATCACAGGCACCACCTTCACAGGCCGACTTGGAAAATACAACACCCTCGTGGGCGTGCCCAATGTGAAAGACTACAGCCACAGCATCGACAACACCACAGTAGATGCAAGCGTGAGCAAACTGTTCACCACATCGCCCGACCGCCGCCACACCCGCATCACCAACGTGCGCACCCGCACCACCAACCGCCCCATCACCAAATAACGGCGGCTTCCCACCAACAATGCCTCAAATGAACTCAATTGCCTTATAACCACAAAAATGGAGGTGTGTCGACGACACACCTCCATTTAATACCATGTAAAGAGTGGGTGGGGGTTAGTCTTTTGCTTCCCAGCCGAGTGCTGATGCGCCGAGGATTGCTGCGTCGGCATCTTTCATTTCGCTGAGGATAATCTTGGTCTTGCCCTTGAAGTTGCGGAGAATGTTACGGTCATAAGATTCTCTCACTGGCTTCATGATGAGTTCGCCACTCTTGGTTAAGCCACCGAAGAGAATGAATGCCTCTGGGCTTGAGAATGTGCAGAAGTCGGCAAGTGCTTCACCGAGAATGTTGCCGGTGTATTCGAAAATTTCTTTAGCGAGGGCATCGTCTTGGATTGCGCAGTCGTACACATCTTTGGAAGTGATTTCGTCGATAGGAATTCTGCGAAGGAGAGAATCTTCTTTGCGGATTTCGAGGAATTCACGAGCAGTGCGAGCCACACCATTTGCAGAGCAGTATGCTTCCAGACAGCCGCAGCGACCGCAGCCACACATACGACCGTTGGTGCGCTTCATAATCACGTGACCGAGTTCGCCAGCGAAGCCGTCGTGACCATAAACCATCTGACCGTTTACCACGATACCGCTACCCACACCTGTGCCGAGGGTGATCATGATAAAGTCCTTCATACCACGAGCTGCGCCGTAGGTCATTTCGCCGATTGCAGCGGCATTAGCATCGTTGGTCACGATACATTGAATGCCGAACTTGTCGGTGATGAGTTGTGCCAGTGGAATTGGACAAGGCCAAGGCAAGTTGGCGGTGTCTTCAATCATGCCAGTGTAGTAGCTGCTGTTAGGCGCGCCGATACCGATACCTTGCACTTTGCCCACTGCGTTGTTCTCTTCGAGAATACGAGTGATGGCTTCGTACAATTCGTCGATATAATCGTTGATGTCGGAGTGTTTAGCTGTTTTGATAGAGCTGCTTGCGATCACATTACCGCGAGCGTCAACCAGGCCGAATGCGGTGTTAGTGCCACCCATGTCGATACCAATTACATAAGGTTTTGCCATGTCGTTGTAATTATATAATAAGTTTATGATTTAATGAGTTGTTTAATATTACAAAGTTATTAATTTTTATTTAGATAATGGTTTGGAAACCACTTTTTTTTTACCTTAATCGTTCCCCTTCATCATAAAATCGGGCCTATCGTCCCTGTCGATGGGATTTGGTTAGAAGGTCATGGAGAGGCGGGCGGAGATTTGGCGGCGGGTGAGGTAGTTTGGCACGGCGTATTGAATATTGTGTACGTCGGTAATCCAGTAGTAGCTGCTCACGTTGGAAATGTCGAGGAGGTTGAACACGTCCACTCCCAGCCAAATGCTCTTGAATTTGCTCAAAAATCCGCTTGTTGGGCGGTTTTCGCGTCCCACGAGTTCGTAGCTCAATCCCACGTCAACGCGCTTGTAGGCAGGCTGACGGAAGAATCCTTCCGAGCGTGTGCGGTTGGGTGCGGCTGTTGGCAAACCTGCGCTAATCACACCCTTTAGACTGAATTTCAGGCGTGGAATCTTTGGAAAATAGTCAGTGAAAAACAGCGAGAAACTGTATCGTTGATCGGTAGGCATTGGCACACTGATTCCTTTCTGGGTTTCGTTTGCCTTCATCAGTGAGAAGCAAACCCACGAGTCGGTGCCTTCCACAAACTGTCCGAAGAGTTTCATGTCGATACCAGCGATGTAGCCCTTGCCGTCGTTGTTGCCGGCATACACCACTTTCAGGTTGTCCACCTCGTAGGAGTTGAGGTTGGCGAGATTCTTATAGTAGAGTTCGGCGGTGAACTTAAACGGGCGGTTGATGGCACGGAAAGTGTAGTCGCCACCGATAATGATTTGCGTGCTTCGCTGCGACTTGATGTCGGGGTTGAGGGCGATGTAGCTGTTGCCCACCGAGTCAACCTTCTGAATGCGGTATTCCTTGTAGAAAGGCGCTTGATAATACACGCCACCAGCCAAACGGAGCGTGAGGCGTGTGTTGCGTGCTGGCACATAGCCCACGCTGAAACGTGGCGAAATGAGCGTTTCCTTATTGAAATCCCAATGCGACACTCTCACACCAGCGTTGACCGAAAGCACGCCATTGCCCATATACAGCTTGTAGGTGTCTTGCAAAAAGGCTGCGAAGCGCGAGGTGTGAATGTCGTTTTTCGACGCCATACTATAAATCACGTTCACCTCGCCTGGGTAGTGAGGAAGTGAATAGCCAGCAGAGTCGCGCCATTGCCACTCGCGGCTGCGCTCGTAGATGTCGTCACGGCGGTAATTGAAACCGTAGCTGAAATTGTTGTGACTGATAGAGGTATTGCCCTTCAAACCGATGCTCAGCACATTGATGCGGAGGCGGTTGCGAGCGTGCTCGTGGTATTTGCCCACGCCGAGTTCGCCACGGTTGCCGTCGGTGGCACCGCCTGCCTGGTCGAGCCAGTATTCGCCATGAATGTCGTAAGCCACCAGCTCGTTGGTCTGGTAAGCCGAGCCGATGAGCGAGAAACTGTTACCCTTGTTGGGCTTGAAGTCGAGCGACATGGCTCCGAAGAAAGTTTGGAACTTGTCGTGCTCCTGACCGTCGAAATACACGAGGAAGGTTTTGGCATTGGTCGATGTGCCGAAACTTGTCTCGCGGTTCTTAGGAATGAATTTGTAGTCGTTGAGCGCCACGTTGCCGAGAAACGACACCTTGAACTTGTTGGAGGGTTTCAGCACAATGTGGGTTTGATAGTCGAAATATTGTGGGTCGTATTCGCCCTTGGTGTCGGTGCCGCCGAGAAGCGAGGAATTGCGCTTGTAACGCACACCGTGGAGCATGGAAAACTTTTTAGTGGAAGTGCCGAGCGCCAAACTTCCACCCTGCATACTTGCGGAAAATGCGCCCTCAAATGCCTCTGGTTCCTTGTAGGTGATATCGAGCACCGACGACATTTTGTCGCTGTATTCGGCGTTGAAGCCACCTGTGCTGAACGCCACCGAGCGCACCATATCGGGGTTGATGACGCTCAGGCCCTCTTGCTGTCCCGAACTCACCAGTTGTGGGCGATGCACCTCTATGCCGTTGATATACACGCTGTTCTCGTCGTAGCTACCGCCACGCACCATATACTGCGAACTCATCTCATTCTTGGAACTAACGCCAGCCTGTGTGGCGATAATGGCTTCCACGCTGTTGCCCGACGCATTGGGTGCCATGTGCATCGACTCAATGTCGACACTTTGCAGTGTGTTGGTCTGCTTTTTAAATTCCGTGATTTGCACACCCTCCAGTTCAATGGATGAACTGTAGAGCTTGGGATTGATGCTCACGGAGCCTGTGGGCTTGAGCAACTGGCGGCGCACGGTGCTGTAGCCCAGACAGGAGAACACCACCATCACGGTGTCGCGCGTGGGTGCGCTGATTTCATACCTGCCTTTGGTGTCGGTGTTCACTCCGATAGCCGTGCCAGCGATTTTTACGGTGGCAAACTCGATAGGCTGCCCTTTCTCATCCACCACAGTACCAGTGATTTTCACCTGAGCCATTGTGGTGATGGCAGTGAGCAGCAGAAGAAAAAAGAGGAATATTTTGTTGAATATATTATTTGTATTCATTTGCGTGCATATTTGATTGATGCGCGAAAATAAATCGCACATTATTTATTATAACGCAAAATGTGGTCATAAATTGTATTCTTCTTTCAAAAAGGCGCACAATCGCCATAATCGTTTAGCGAACGAAACCAGGGTCGATGTTGCGAGGGTCGGTGGGATCGGGCCTGTTATATTCTTCCATCGGGTCGGGTTGTGGAGCTCTAAACGTTACGGGAAGCGTGTACCACACATCCACTGGCTCGCCGTTTCTTGTGCCAGGTTTGAATTTAGGCAAGCGTTTCACCACACTAATCACAGCCTCGTCGAATGGTCGGAATAGAGACTGCTCAATTTGTATCGAGTCGACATCGCCAGTTTTGGTGACGAGAAAACGCACCACACACCGTCCACTCACCTTAATCTTTGCAGATATTTCTGGATAAACCATATTGTCGGCAAGAAACTTCATCAGTGCCGCATCGCCGCCTGGAAATTCTGGCATTATTTTAACGTTTCCTGCCGAATCCACAAAGCAAGGCAGCGAAGATACTGGGGTGCTTGATGCAAGCTTAAACGATATGGGCAGTGTGTACCACACATTCACGAGAACGCCGTCTTGCTTGCCTGGCGAGAATTTGAGCGTGCGCGCCACTCGTGCGGCTTCTGCGTCACATTCTGGGCTTACCGACCGAAGCACTTTCACTTCTCCCACATTACCATCCTTGGTGATGACGAACCGCAAAACGCATTTTCCTTGTTTGCCGCTTTTCAACGCCGTCTCAGGATATTGCAAGTGATCGCCTATATAGCGCATCATTGCTGCATTGCCACCCGGAAATTCAGGCATCACATCACAGCTGTTATAGATGATAGAGTCTGAAACCGCGTCGGTTTGAGCTTGCGCTTGCGCGCAAACCACGGCGCATACGCAAGTCAGAAAAAGAAGTAAAAATTGCTTCATAGTTTTGTGTTTTTTACCGTGAAATATATTATAGTAATTTACAGTTCGATAAAATGTATAAATCAACACTGATTTGGTTACTTTAAGCACATTACGATTCTCCATGACCTTCATCTCCTTTTTTTGCATAAAAAATATGCTTAGTGTTCATTTGCAATCATGTTAGTTTCGTTGCATGCAAATATACACATTAATATCATGTAACACAAAAATCCCCCTACAAATTATACACCCGAAGAAAAAGACATCTTCACCACCAGCATAAAACCTGTTAGGGAGTGAGTAATGGGTAGCTTTTTTCAAAGGGCTTTTTAGGTGAGAAAAATAGGAATCGGCTCAAAAATGTGCTTTTTTTGGTGATTATCGGCTCAATTTAAGCCGATAATTCATGAAAAATGCTTAAATTTGAGCCGATTTAAATGTTTTTGGTTATGGATGCACAAAGAGAAATACTTCAATACCTCCATTTTCACCCGTTGTGTACTCGTGAAGAAATTAAGGTGGGCATGGCTTTCGAAGGGAGCGACGCCACTTTAAAGCGCTTGCTGCAGGTGGCCATTCAGAATGGCGATATCGTGGTGGAAGGCAAGGCGAGAGCAACGAGGTACAGACTTTCGGATGTGGCACATATTTTAATGCCACTCAATTTGGATACATATTTTTCGCAAGATGTAGACGACCGCCAAGTGCAGACTTCTTTTAATTTTCATCTCATTTGTGAACAGTTGCCTAACGTGCCGTTGTTCACTGCTGGCGAGCTTGACTTGCTTCAAGGTCTGCAATCGGAATTTCGTCAGCATGTAGGCGAAATGAGTGAATGCGAATATCGAAAAGAAATGGAGCGACTTGGAATTGACTTGAGTTGGAAATCTTCGCAGATAGAGGGGAATACCTATTCGCTGCTGGAAACAGAGCGACTGCTTCGTGAGAGCCAAGTGGCCGATGGCAAGACGAAAGAAGAGGCAGTGATGCTGCTAAATCATAAAAAGGCTTTGCGGTTCGTGCTGGATAATCCTGACTATCTGCATCAATTGAGTGTGAGCCACATTGAGGATATTCATCAGTTGCTTACCGAAGGTTTGTCGGTTGACCGTGGCATTCGACATCGTCGTGTGGGCATTACCGGCACAAATTATCGTCCGTTGGACAACGAGTTTCAAATTCGTGAGGCTATGCACGACACTTGCAATCTGATCAATGGGAAAGAGTGCGTTTTTGAAAAAGCACTTCTCACGCTTGTGCTACTTTCTTATATTCAGGCATTCACCGATGGCAATAAGCGCACAGCTCGCATCACAAGCAATGCCATTTTGATTGCTAATGGGTACTGTCCTCTGAGTTTTCGCACGGTGAGTTCCATCGACTATAAGAAAGCAATGCTCATCTTCTATGAGCAGAACAATCTTCATGCTTTTAAGCAAATTTTTATCGACCAGTTCCAATTTGCTGTGAAAGAGTATTTCTAAGCAAGGAGATAGAATATAGCCGCGATTCGGGACAAGAGTCTGTTATGGGGCGGTGAGGAATGAGGCGGTGGCTTTTACAGCTTCGTGGAAAGCGGTGGGCTGGCCGGGAACTGTGATGAAAAGATGTGTGGCTGTGGGGTACACATGATAGCGGAGTGGGTGGTTGAGGCGTTGCAGTCTTTGTGCCAGTTCGGCTGTTTGGTCGAATAAAATGTCGTGACCAGCAGAGATGATGAGCACTGGTGGCAATGCTTGAAGTGCACTGTCGCTTGCCAAGCCTACCGACACCAGCGGATTGTGTGTTTCGGTGGTGGCGTAAGCTTCGTTGAAGGCTTCGAGCAGTTCGGCATCGTTGCCATAGCCTTTGGAGTAAGTGAGCCACGACGCTGAGGGCTCTGTAAACAGTTTGGTGACAGGATAGATAGGAATCACCTTGCATACCCCAGGCACCGACAGAGCAGTGGCTAATGCCAAATTTCCTCCAGCACTGTCGCCGCCTATGGAAACCTGTGTAGAATCACAACCCCATTCTTCGGCGTGCAGCTTCAGATAAGCGAAAGCCTGTTGGCAATCAGTGAGAGGTGCAGGAAATGGGTGTGAGGGCGCAAGGCGGTAGTTGAGAGCCGCCACACAGCAGTCGGCCTCTAAAGCCAGTGAAGCACAAAAGCGTGCACAGCTGTTGATACTGCCAAAACACCAACCACCGCCATGCAGGTAAAGCAATAGTTTACGCTTGCCAGTAGCAGGCTTTGTGGGAGTGAACAAGCAAATATCGGAAGTGGGGAAAGTGGCTGTAATGCCATCGGGCAACGTGGGTGCTTGGTTGCGACTTTGGCGAATTTGCACGAGAGCTGCGTCATCGCCCTTCATTGCTGCTCGCACAGCCAGCATTTGCGTGTGCTGCAATCCTGGTTTCATATTTGCCAAGAAAGCACATTGCTCCGTGAGCATTTTCTGCTGGGTTTCTTCGCTTGGATAATAGGTTTGCCCATGTGTGCAAATGCCAGAAAATGTAAGCAACAGTGCGCAGAGTATGCGTATAGCCACTTTTATTGAGCGCATTAGTATTCCACTTTGGTTTTGGTGTAGCCGTGTTCGCGGCGGTATTTGCGCACGTCGCGGAAGAGGTCGGTGGCGTAAACGAAGTTGTTGAGGTCTTCGTTGTCTTGGTCGTAGATTTCGTCTTTAGTGCCCACCCAGCCGATGTGGCCTTTGTTGACAAAGATGATGTTTTCGCCAATACCCATCACCGAGTTCATGTCGTGGGTGTTGATGATGGTGGTGATGCCAAATTCGTGAGTGATGTCCCAAAGCAGCTGGTCGATCACGATAGAGGTCTTTGGGTCGAGTCCAGAGTTTGGCTCATCGCAGAACAGGTATTTGGGGTTGAGGGCGATGGCGCGTGCAATGGCGGCACGCTTCTGCATACCACCCGACAGTTCGGCGGGATATTTGTTCTCGCTGCCAGAGAGGTTCACACGGTCGATACAGAATTGCGCACGCTCGCGCTGCTCCTCTGGGGTCATGTCGGAGAACATCATCAGAGGGAAAATCACATTTCCCATCACGGTTTCGCTATCGAAGAGCGCAGACCCCTGGAAAAGCATACCAATTTCCTTGCGTATGCCTTTCAGCTCGTTGCGGTTCATTTTGGTGATGTCGCGTCCGTCGTATAGGATTTCGCCATGCTCTGGTTTGAAAAGCCCCACAAGGTTTTTCACAAGCACGGTTTTACCCGAACCACTCTGACCGATAATCAGATTCACCTTACCGTCGTAAAACTTGGCGCTGATGTCGTGCAGCACCTGACGGGTGCCATTGTCGAAAAATTTATCGAGATGTTTTACTTCAATCATAATTTTGTGGCCTCCTGCGCCTTGTGGGTTTACATCAATAAAAGTTTGGTGAGAATCACGTCGCTCACGAGAATGATGATGTTGCTCATCACCACCGCGTCGGTACTGGCTTTGCCCACTTCCACGGAGCCGCCTTTCACGGTGTAGCCATAGTACGACGAGATGCTCGAAATCACGAAGCCGAACACCAGCGACTTGATGAGGGCAAACCAAACATTGAACTGCACGAAATCGGTCTGAATACCATAGATGAAGGTGTCGGGGTCGAGAATGCCTGTGAAGCACACCGCCCAGCCGCCAAACAGCGCAGTGGCCATGGTGATGATTACGAGGAATGGCATGATGGTGACCAGTCCCAGCACTTTAGGCATAATCAGATAGTTGGCTGAGTTCACGCCCATGATGTCGAGTGCGTCGATTTGCTCGGTCACTCGCATGGTGCCAATCTCCGAGGCAATGTTTGAACCGATTTTACCCGACAGAATCAAACAGAGAATGGAGGATGAAAACTCCAGAAGAATGATTTCGCGGGTAGAGAAGCCCACGGTGTAGCGTGGCAGAAGCGGACTCTCCATGTTGAGCTTGATAAGAATGGTGCACAAGCAGCCAATGAAGAGCGACACAATGAGAATAAGCGGGATAGAGTCGATACCCAGCTTAGATATTTCGTTGAGGTAGCGGCGGAAGAATTCTTTCCATTTCTCAGGCACACTAATGCTGCGCCACATCAGGGTGCAGTAGTCGCCAAACGCTTCCAATCCTTTAATTATAATCATAATTTACAAATATAGCACATCTATATTATAATGCGAAAACTAAATGCCACATTGGTGACTTATGGACTAATATTACTCCCTACTTTACCAAATTCACTTCTTCAAAGGCACACGGTGAACCACACCGCCCTTGTTCACGCCTGGCTTCGGAGCGTAGAGTTTCTGCTGTGGTGCAGCCTTCACTTTGTCGGGGCCGCCTTTGGCTGTAGAGCCCGATTTCTGCGCAGTAGCCATGTTGTGGTTGCGGCTAATGAACTTTTGCGAATTGATGTTGGTGTAGATTTTCCGGTCGAGATGTGTGCGCACCAGCGAAATGCTGTCTAAGAACGCAACCACCGAGTGGCTTGCCACATTGTAGTGGATATATCCGAAAATGCGACGCACATTGCGTGTGGAGTCGGTCTGGAGAGCCAGTTCGGTCCAGCCGTTGAGCGATGCGTTGCGACTGGCAATCGACACGGTGCCATCGGCATATTCAGCGGCAAGCATCAAGCCGAAGGTGTTGTTGAAACTGAGCATCTTCATGCCGAGCAAGTATTTGTCGCCCTTGCGGTGCTCGCCGTCGGGGTCGAAATCAAATGCGAAATATCCACGCTTCAATCCAGCTGTGAGCATCAGTGAGCGGTCGTCGTTCCAGATGTCGGCTGTGTCGCCCTTGGCGGCATACATCTTGTGCTTTTGCGCGTCATCTGCGGCACTCTTGTGCTCTTGTGGAGCATTCGCCATTTCAGCCGTAAGTTCCTTGTTGTCGTCTTGCAGGCGCATCATCACCTTCTTGTGCACGGTGTTGTAAGCCTCGAAATTGGTGGCATACCACACCAGCGACGAGTCGTATTCGGCTTGGGTGATGCCATGCTTCTGAAACAGCGACTGCTTCGCCACACGCTTCACCGAATCGGTGGGGAAAGCCTCTGGATTCATATCGATGATGGCTTCAAGGCGATACAGGTCGTAGAGGAAATCGGCTAAATCACTCTCCTTGATGATGCCGTCGGGAGCCTTGTCGCACCCGGTAAGGAGCACGGCAAGAGTGGCAATGAGTATGAGTAGTTTTGATTTCATCTGTCTTGTTTGGCACACATATATAATAATAGAGATTGCGGCATTATTGTGCGGTGTCGCCGTCTTCAGTTTTTTTATTGTCGTCTTCAGCCACGAGGTGCTTACTATAGAAGCACACCAGCAGAAACACGCTCACCGACAGGCAAGCATCGGCGAAGTTGAACACGGGTTGGAAAAACTCCGAGCCACCGAGCAGGGGCACCCAGTCGGGCCATGTGAAAAGTGGGAAATAGAACATATCCACCACACGACCGTTGAAAATGCTCGCATATCCGCCATCGGGAGGAAACATTTGAGCCACAGTCACGGGAGTCGATTCGCTGAAAATCTGCCCGTAGGCGATGCAGTCGATCACATTTCCGAGCGCACCGGCTGTGATGAGCGAAATGCACACCAGATAGCCTGTGGGAATGGTGGCTTTTTTGCAAAGTCGGGTGATATAGTAAATCAGCAGTCCCACGGCTATGATACGGAACCAAGTGAGAAACAGTTTAGGTCCCCATTCCATGCCGAACGCCATGCCGTTGTTTTCCACAAAGCGCAGAATGAACCAATCGGTAATGCGCAAATCTTCATAGAGGGCGAAGCTGCACTTCACCCAAATTTTAATGGCCTGGTCGATGATGACCACCGCCGCTATAATGATAGCAGCAATCCAGCCTTTAGAGATATGTGGGTTGTTCACTGTCGTTACCTTCTCTTTTTAGGTTTTTGTGTTGCCTCAATTTCCTTGCCTTCTACCGACAGGGTGGTGTGAGGCACTGCCAACAGACGACCCTTAGGAATAAGCTTACCTGTGACACGGCAAATGCCATAAGTGCCTTGCTCGATACGCACGAGCGCGCCTTGCAGCTTCTTGATGAACATCATCTGACGCTCAGCATTCATGCTTGCCTGCTCCTTGCTCATGGTGGAAGCCCCATCTTCAAGAGCCTTGATGCCAGGAGCACTCTCGTCTTTTTGCATAGCGCTCACGAGGTGGTCGTAATTTTGCTTTGCCACTTCTATTTTCTGAAGAATGAGTTGCTTAAACTCTTGTAGTTCTTCATCTGAGTATCTTACTTTTTCAGGAGAATCGTTCATGATAACACCCTTTCTTTTAAATTTGTATGAGTAAACATCGATAAAGTATAGAAGCTGCTTGGATTGTAAAAATGAATCCAACCAGCTTCCTATCTTTTACAGATTACGCCTTATCGACAGTAATTTTCAATTCGTAGTCGTCCATATCGAGGGCGATGACATCAGTGCCTTCAACTGGTGCGAGTTCGATAGCCACAGCAAGCACTTGCTTGGCGATGTAGTCCTTAAATTGAACCACAGCGTCGTTCACATGCTCGTCTGGAGTGATTTTCACCACAATGCGGTCGGTGATATTGAAGTCCTTGCTCTTGCGCACGTTTTGAATGCGGTTCACCAACTCGCGTGCGATACCTTCCTTGCGGAGATCGTCGGTGATGGTGATGTCGAGTGCCACGGTGATATTGCCATCGTTGGCAACGAGCCAGCCTGGAATGTCTTCGCTGATCACTTCCACGTCAGCCAGTTCCACCACAGCCTCTTCGCCATTGAGTGTGAGGGCTATTTTGCCGTCTTTCTCGAATTGTGCGATTTGCGACTGCTCCAGCGAGGTGAGTGCCTGTGCGGCGGCCTTCATATTCTTGCCGAATTTAGGACCAAGTTTCTTAAAGTCGGGTTTGATGCGCTTCACCAGAATGCCAGCATCGCCACCCACATAGTTGATACCCTTCACATTCACTTCGCTCATGATAAGGTCGGCAACGGCTTCGATATCTTGCTTCTGCGCTTCGTCGAGCACAGGAATCATGATAGCGGTGAGCGGTTGCTTCACCTTCAAATTCTTCTTGCGGCGCAGTGAGAGCACCATTGAGGTGATTTGCTGAGCGATAGCCATGCGCTTTTCGAGTTTTGAGTCGATAGCTGCTTCGTCGGCCTTTGGATATGCGGCAAGGTGAACCGAGGTGTCGCTGCCAGTGAGGTCGCGGTAGAGCATATCGGCATAGAATGGCGCGATAGGAGCCATGAGCATTGCCACGGTCTTGAGGCTCTGGTAGAGAGTTTGGTTTGCGGCCAAATCACCGTCCCAGAAGCGAGAGCGGTTGAGGCGCACATACCAGTTGCTGAGGTTGTTGACCACAAAATCGCTAATGGCGCGAGCCGCCTTGGTGAGTTCGTAGTCTTCTATGTCGTCGGTCACTTCTTTCACGAGTGAGTTGAGCACCGAGATAATCCAGCGGTCGATTTCGGGGCGTTTAGCCAGTGGCACTTGTGGTGCGGCGAAATCGAAGTTGCACAGATTGGCGTAGAGCGCGAAGAATGAATAAGTGTTGTGGAGCTTGCCGAAGAACTTGCTGCCACTCACTTCTTCCACGCCAGCCTCGTCAAACTTTAGGTTGTCCCAAGGCGATGAGTTGCTAATCATGTACCAGCGGATTGGGTCGGTACCGTATTTTTCGATAGCCATGAATGGGTCAACGGCGTTGCCCAGGCGCTTACTCATCTTGTTACCGTTCTTGTCGAGAACCAAACCATTGGAAATCACGCTCTTGTAAGCCACGCTGTCGAATACCATAGTGGCGATGGCGTGGAGTGTGAAGAACCAGCCACGGGTTTGGTCTTGACCTTCGGCGATGAAGTCGGCAGGATAGAAGCTGCGGCTGTCGATGAGGTCTTTGTTCTCGAATGGGTAGTGGAGCTGTGCGTAAGGCATAGCACCGCTGTCAAACCACACGTCGATGAGGTCGAGTTCACGCTTCATTGGCTTGCCGCTTTCGCTCACGAGCACGATGTCGTCAACGTATGGACGGTGCAAGTCAATCTTATTGTAGTTTTCGTCGCTGTAATCGCCAACCACGAAACCAGCCTTCTTCCATGGGTTTTCAGCCATCACGCCAGCTGCCACGGCTTTCTCCATTTCGTTGTAGAGTTCTTCCACGCTGCCGATGCAAATTTCTTCGTGTGTGTCGGCATTGCGCCAGATAGGAAGTGGAGTTCCCCAGTAGCGGCTGCGACTCAAGTTCCAGTCGTTGAGGTTTTCGAGCCATTTGCCGAAGCGGCCTGTGCCGGTGTGCTCAGGTTTCCACTTGATGGACTTGTTGAGTTCCACCATACGGTCGCGGCAAGCAGTAGAGCGGATAAACCAGCTGTCGAGTGGATAGTAGAGGATAGGCTTGTCGGTACGCCAGCAGTGTGGATAGTTGTGGGTGTGCTTTTCCATCTTGAAGGCGGTGCCGTCTTGCTTCATGCGAATGCAGATGTAGATGTTGAGGTCTTCTGCCTTGTTGGCAGCCTTTTCATCGTAGCGGCCATCCACGGTGTATTTTGGATCGTAGGCGTTCTTAACGTATGCGCCAGCGTATTCCTTGTATAAATCCACATTCACGAATTGCTTCACGAAGTCGTCGTCGAGGTCTTCGAAATTGAAGTAGCGGCCCTCGAAGTCAACCATTGGGCGGGTTTCCATCTTCTTGTTGATCATAAAGAGCGATGGAATGCCGGCTGCGCGAGCCACGTTGGCGTCGTCGGCACCAAAGGTAGGAGCGATGTGCACGATACCTGTACCGTCGTCGGTGGTCACATAGTCGCCAGGGATTACGCGGAAGCCGTTATCGTTGCCCACGATTTTACCGTCGATTTTGTCAACAGGCTTCACCCATGGGAACAGTTGTTCGTACTTCATGCCCACGAGGTCGGCACCTGTAAATTCGGCAATCACCTTGTAAGGAATCACCTTGTCGCCATGCTTGTAGCTGTCGAGTGCAAGTTCTGCGCCTTCGGCAGCGAAGTAGGCGTTGAGACGAGCCTTTGCCAGAATGTAGGTGGCAGGTTTGCCTGTGTATGGGTTGTAGCTTTCCACAGCCACATAGTCAATCTTAGGACCAACGCAGAGCGCGGTGTTGGAAGGCAAGGTCCAAGGAGTGGTGGTCCAAGCGATGATGCAGAGGTCTTCAAAACCAGCGTCCACCTTGCTCAAAATGTCGGCAACAATCTTGTTATCGTCCTTCTTCACTGCAAACTGTGCAGTTACGGTTTGGTCCTTAACGTCGCGGTAGCAACCTGGTTGGTTCAACTCGTGGCTGCTCAAACCGGTGCCAGCGGCAGGAGAGTAAGGCTGAATGGTGTAGCCCTTGTAGAGCAGATTTTTGCCATAGAGCTGCTTCAACAGCCACCAGAGCGATTCGATGTAGCTGTTTTTGTAGGTGATGTAAGGATGATCAAGATCCACCCAGTAGCCCATTTTATTGGTCAGGTCGGTCCATTCCTTGGTGTATTTCATCACCTCCTTGCGGCAGGCTGCGTTATATTCATCAACCGAAATCTTCTTGCCGATGTCTTCCTTCTTGATGCCGAGCGACTTTTCCACGCCCAATTCCACTGGCAGACCGTGAGTGTCCCAGCCAGCCTTACGAAGCACCTTGAAGCCGTTCATGGTCTTGTAGCGGCACACGATGTCTTTAATGGTGCGCGCCAGCACATGGTGAATACCTGGCATACCGTTGGCTGAAGGAGGTCCTTCATAGAATACAAAAGTGGGAGCACCGTCGCGCTCATCAATACTCTTGGCGAACACATTTTCCTGTTCCCAGAGCTTCAGAACGTCTTTGTTGACGTCGGAGAGATTCAGTTTGCTATATTCTCTAAACTTCATGAAAAAAAGCCTTTTTTTATATCTTGATATATTAATGTGCAAAGATATGAAAAAATTTCCAAACTCTCCCCCCAATCGCCTTCCCAATTCACCCCACCCCTTGAAAAAAGTGAAAAAGTCAACGAGTCAACAGGTCAACGAGTCAACGAGTTTTGAGGGGTAAAGAGTCTGCTTTGGGTCTGCTTGGGTCTGTTATGGGTCCGAAGGGTCAGAAAAGCAGAACACCTATTTAATCCATTAAACCCTATTTTCACCTATTTTTCAGGTGATAATTGGATTTCAATGGATTAAATAGGTGACTTTTTCACAGACCCAAGCAGACCCGTCGGACCCGTCAGACAAGTCAGACAAGTCGGACAAGTCAGATTCCACCCCCAGTAAGTCCTCCCTTAAAGGGAGGGTTTGGGAGGGTCTTTACTTCAAAATCATATTAATCAGGGCGGTAACAT
>OLHA01000057.1_pt1 | contig 64164 bp, 82 predicted proteins | sample 1605961 | NCBI WGS metagenome assembly OLHA01 (sample SAMN03283288) | human gut metagenome | biome: human-associated habitat; material: feces | host: Homo sapiens | place: Peru | collected 2012
GTGGAAGAGCGAACCGGTGAACTCCAGCGAATTCCACGACCCTCAGTATAAGAACAGCAACTTCGTGCTTGCCGACCTGAAGAGGGAGAGATGGGACGCCAAGGAAGTGACCTTCGGTGCTTACAAGCTGAACGAAAGTCAAGTGAAGTCGCTCTCTACAGATACGGAGACAAAGGTGACTCTAACCGACGACAAGCTGCGCGAACTGGACAAGCAGATAGTGAAGATCTACAAGTCGAAACACGGTAACAAGAGCAACGAGACGGCTGAAAACAAGGAGACCCAGAACGCTAACGACTCCGTGGGACAGAAGTCTGCTAACGCCTATAATGCTGAATGCATTCATGTTCAGGGCAACACGATATATATGGGCATGAACTCGGCTACTCCTGAAATCGGCGACGTGAGAGTGACTTACAAGCAGTGTGATCCGGGCGACGTGTCGATCATCGCAGTGGTGAACGGCAACACATTCTCTAACTATACGGCAAAGAACGGCAAGCAGCTGTCGGTAATCAGACAGGGTGTGCAGACTGCCGACCAGATGTTCACCGAGCAGCACGAGGGCAACAGCATGCTGACTTGGGTGCTCCGCATAATCGGCGTGCTGCTCGTAATCTCTGGTCTGCGCGGCATACTGGGCATCGCAGAGACTCTGCTGAAGGTGATACCTTTCGTGGCAAACATCTTCGCATTAGGAGTATCGCTCATCTATGGAGTATTGGGCTTTGCATGGTCTGTAACAATCATCGCACTGGCATGGCTGTTCTATCGTCCGCTCACAGGAATCCTGCTCCTGGCTGTAGTGGGAGCCGTGATCTTCGCCTTCTCTGCGAAGGGCAAAAAGCTGATTGCAGAGAAATTGAATACAAAACGCAACTAATGCAGCGAAGCCCATCGGCTGGCTGATATAGAATGGGATAAAAAGGAACCAATACTAAGAATAAATAATAACGCATGTATAAAAGAGCAGGGATCCACGGGATCAAAGAAGAAAAGAGTAAAGGATAAAAGGTTTAGGAAACCCTTAATCCAAATCTGATTTTCAGCGAGTTACACAATTAGTATGTGATTTTGTAGAATTATTGTAGAATTTCTGTATTTCATCATTCATTACTACGTTCATTTCGCCCACAAAGGTAATACAATTTTTTGGGAAACGAGCAAGAAAAAGTGCCGACTTCTCAGCCGACACTTCCCAACTTAATAAAAACAATCTTAACCTATGAAAAGAACCTACTTCAATTCTATGTATTCTGTATAGGTGATTTTGGTGTGCGGATTGGTGCTTGTTATTTCCTGTCGTATGGCTTTTGTACCCCAACGGAAAAACAAGAATTTCTTAGGCACACGGTGGACTATCTGAATGAGGGTGTCCTGTGATACCATATTGAGCGACACATCACGCCCTTTGAGTTCACCAAGTATATTTACCCACGCATCATGCCAACTGAAAGCCTTGAGGGTATCAACAGCACCATCACGATACACAATGCTGTCACGGACTTGTGTAATCACCTTTACCTCTGTTTCGGTTGCAGTGGTCATTGCGGATTGCAACCGCTTAACCTTTACCCCCAATTCTTCTGCTGTCTGGCACACTTGCTTGTAGTTGGCTTTCAGTTCGGAGTTAGTAAGTTCCAACTTTTGAACACTCGCAGCCGACTTGCCAGCCTCTGTTTTATAATAGGTGGCTTTCTGCATCAATGCCGTTTGGTTGGCGGTCAGCCTGTCGTTGTCCGTCTGTAAGGCTCTATTTCGGAGATACAGAGCCGAACACAGACAGACCAACACAACCATAGCGATAGTTACCCACTTTCTCATTTCGCCACATTGTTAATGTAGTCAATGATACCCTCAACGTGGAGTGTGGTTATTGCAGTCTTGCCCTCTTCCGAAAGCAAGAAGTCCACATCTTCCTTGTTGTCTTGGAATAGGTTTTCCGTCAGAACTGCGGGGCAAAGCGTGTCACGGCAGATTGCAAGGTTTTGTGTGATGTACTTTTCGTTAGGCACAGCACGGTTGCCTTTCAATCCAAGTTCAATCGCCTTATTCCACAGACAGACAGCAAGTCGTTTGCTGTTATCAGAGGCATTAAGTCCAACATGAGCGGTAAAGCCACTTGCACTATACCATTTGCCGTTACTGCCCACGGCATTGTTGTGAATACTCACCACAAGGACATTTTTAGAGCCGACCTTGCGGCATATCTCGTTTACTCGCTTGCAACGAATGGATAGCGAAATGTCAAATTCTTCTGGCACTATACGCTCAACATCGTAGCCTTTACACTTGAGGCATTTCTCCACACGCTTTGCTATCTCCCTTGCATAAGCGTATTCACGCAAACGACCATCGGGCGATTGCTTGCCCGTGGTGTTCACTCCATGCCCATTGTCGATTAAAATTTTAACCATAATATATAATCTGCTTAAAATGTTGTAGAAATCTGCATATAATTTTACGCAAAAGTTGTATTTATGCGTTCAGCCGTTGGTAGAAGTCCGTTTTGATGTTGTCGTAGGCGAGCTTTACATTTGTGTAGGCACGGGCATTGTTCGCTCCATCCTCATTGTAAATCTCATTCTCCACGACCTTTGCCACATCCTCAACCCAATCAGTGTTGCAATACTCCGATATTGGCTTGCCCCTGTATGTGAATGGGTCAAAACGACTGTTGCGGTCATTGTGGATAACCATTAAAGACTTGCGTATCTTCAAGGCTGTTGCCTCATGGTCTATGATGTGGTTTTCCTCACGCACTCGTTTGACAAGCCTACAAACTTGCTCAATGGATAGGTCAAAGGCAAAGCCTGTAAGGTTACGTATTCTTAGCTGTGTTTCTGTACGCAATCCCTCGGAAATATCCTGTAACATATCATTCTGTGCGTTGGTAGTCTTGGCGAGTTCCTGTAAGCTCTCCTTGTTGTCTTGCATCATCTGGTTTATGATAGACTTGAACCATTGGAATATCGCCACCATCATTGCAGCCGACAACACCAAGAAGAAAGCAGCCGTAACCGCCATCATTCCAAAGTCGCTTATACCGTGTGCAACGGTAGTTACATCTGTCGTGTTCATCGGCTTCTCCTGTTTTTAGTACGCTTATAGAAGTCAAAGTTTTCTTTATCTTCCTTGGTTATCTCACTGTTTGGCGAGAACACACGAAAACCGTACATATTGCCGTAGCTCACAACCTTAATGATTGCACGGAATGGATAACGCCTTTTGGGGTTGCAAAAAACATCTTTCAGTTTCTTGCTGTCGGTAAAGAAAGCCGACCTATTGTAACCCTCCCCATAAGCGACAAGTGTACGGTCGCCATTCTCGGTCGCTCTGTTCTGCCAACCCGTGAACACTGTTATCTGATTGACAACCGCATCAACGGATGTAAACTCACAATCGAAAAGGTCGTTGTTCTCGTTGGGGTCTTCTACAAAATCTTCTATCTCTGTCATAAGTCCATTGGAATGTTAAGAGTTTCACAATCGTTGTCTATCATTGTGCGGATAGCCAAACGGTCTTTCAAGAAATCCTCATAGGGTTTCTTTGCGGATTCATCCATCAAGCCAAGTGTGGCACTCTGATACTCGTTCACCAGCTTGCTCTCTGTCTTAGCCGGGTACTTTGCAGTAATCAGTGTGCTAAAGATGTTGTCGGCAGTCTTGGGGTATTCCACACGGAGGCTGTCGTACTGCCACATCTTGCCTGTTGGAGTTTCCCCCTCCTTGGCTATGTGCGTACTGCCCATTTCGTCTGCTACTACTTCCACTTCTTTTATGTTGTGGTTGTAGAGAAATGTTCCCTGTCCGTTGTTGTAAGGGTCTATCACTTGCGGACGCTGTTCTGACAAAAGACCCATTGATAAAATACTTGTGTCCATAGTTCGTAATTTTATTAAAGACATTCTTCTTATGCGCCTCGCTACATCTGCTTATCCAACCATATTCAGACGAAAAGAGGTGCTTTATATCACTCTCATCTTTAATAGGACATTTCTTAGCGATAATGGATGCCTTGCGGTAGAACTTCAACAATATGCTTTTTCTAAGCAATACGTTGTAGTGGTTCTGCAAAAAGCCGACATAATCAATGCCTCTATCATCAACGGGGTAAATCTGCCAGTTCGCCTTGTACTCCACTTTCAGCTCGGCTGCGAGATACAAGCCTGTCATGTCAAGGACATAATGCAGTGCTTCTTTACTCTCGCACAGGAAAACCATATCATCCATATAGCGGAAATAATACAGTTTCACACCAAATCTACGTTGGATATACGGTGCAAGAACTTCCTTAACCCAATGGTCGAAATAAGCCAGATACAAGTTGGCTAAGTATTGGCTTGTATAGTTACCTATGGGCAACCCCTTGTCTTTACCGTTACTGTCAATTATCTTATCTAACAGGCGCAACATCTGTACATCCGCTATTGTGTATCTTATCACAATCTTTAATGCGGCATGGTCAATGTTATCATAGAACTTGCGTATGTCCGTTTTCAGACAAAAGCGTGTTCCTTTCTTGTCACGCATTAGCGCACTGCGTACATCAAGCATACACTTGTGTACCCCACGCCCTTTGATGCAAGCGTAGGTGTTTTCAATGAATAGATGCGTCCAATGCTCGCCTAACACATTTATCACGCAATGGTGAATGATGCGGTCGGGAAAGAATGGCGCAATCATCAAGACACGTTCCTTTGGGTCATGTATCTTTCTTTCCTTATACTTGCCGGGTACATACGTTTCATACGCCAACATTTCATACAATTCATCAAGCCTTTCGCAAATATGCTCGTTGAAATCGTTAATCTCACTGCGTTCACCTTTGCCATGCTGTGCGTTGTATTGAGCCAGACACAAGTTTTCGTTTGTGTAGAGCAAGTGATATACGTTCTTTAACTTCTTGCTTGGAGAACAAGCCAGCTTGCCTGTATCGCCAATGTAAAGACCGCAATCCTCAAAGTCGGAGTATTGATACAAATATGTATTTGCGTTCATCTACTATATGTGCCGTTAGTCTAATACAGAGCTTTCAATTTTCTTACTCGCACCGTGTTAATCACTATTTTTCTACCAAGAGGTAAAGTGTCGGCAGCTTCAGTATCTTATTTCTCAATTGAAACCAAACGGTAAAAGCGGAAGCCACTGTTCGCATTCGAGTTCGAGGAACGATTATTCGCATTCAGATAACCGAAACCCGCAGCCGCACCATTATTCGCATTAGCAGACAAGAGGCAACCCCAAACTACCGACACTTAAAATATTTTGTTTTAATATTTCCTGTTTATTCTCTCACTCACTTTGCCCCGATTTTCGTTGCGCCGTGAACCGTTTTTGCAGTCTGTCAAAAACGGCACAAGCGGAAGCCACTGCTCGCACTCGAGTACGAGGAACGACCATTCGCATACAGACAACCGAAACCCGCAGCCGCACCATAATGCGCATCAGCAGACAAGAGGCAACCCCACCATCCACTTGCTGTTCTGCCCGGATGCCAATAATAATCACAAGCACCTTGATTGCTGCTACCACCTATTGCATCGGGGAAGCTGATACCATTCGTTGAAATGGCGAAGTGTAGGATATAACCGCTATCACGGGGCAAATCACACATTTCTTCATAGCCATCGGGGACGGTTGTTGCGTTGTCTGAATGTGAGGTGAACTTTGTAGGGTCTTGGCACAGATAGGCAATACTACGACCGCCCTCTGTGTCGGGGATATGCCGTATCAGCACATCATCAGCCAACAGCCATAAATACTCAAACGGTGCTTCAAGTCCACGATAAGATGTTACATACACGGTCTTGTCGCCACCCGTCCAACCTTTGATTACATAAGGTATGCGCCCTGTATTGTTTCCAAGCGTTGCAGTAACTCCACAAGGCACGAATGGATTGTAACCACCCCATGTATTCCACTGACTACCATCAACAGCGGGACCACTGCCCAAACCGCCCTGTCTGAATCCGTCAGCAGTCAGCGTTTCGTTGTATGTGTCTTGGCAATGCAAAGAGGCGTACTCTATGCGCTGTAACCATGCTATTTCTGTATATACACGATACACGCCAAGGTGAGTGCCATTCTTACACAAAGGTCTTGCTCCAGACTTGCTGATAGAAGTTCTTGGCATACCAAGCATAGAATGGTAAGTGCCATCCCAAGCCGAATTAGAGCCGTTGCCACCACGGAAACGTGCGGCATTGTCAGCCAACTTCAATATGCCCTCATCATCACGCAAAAGTTCATCACCATTCCATTGCAACCAACTGCCAGACACGGCAATGTTATTGTCACGGTCAATGGTAGCGCACCAAGGCGAGCAAGTCTTGCGTGTCATTTTCACGAAGCCGGGCAAAGGATATTCGGAAATGCCATACACCCACTTTGTGCCCTCGAACTCAACACGCAGATAGTATTCGGGTTTCTCCAACATCACGTTTCCGTCCGTGCTGTCAATGGTAGCCTTTGCGCCCGAATCCTTTTTGCGGCTGTCGTTTTGGTGCAAGTAGTATTTTACAGAGCCGTCCGTGTTTTCTACAAAACGCCTCAACTTTTTCTGAATGGGCAGTGTGCGGTGCAAGTCAAGGTTGCCAACTCTTGTGAGCTTGTAATCCTTGCTTGTCAAGTCACCTTGCACACCGTACCACATATCGTAAGGATATTGCGGTTTCGTTGAACCGCTGCCTAAAATAAGTCCCATACTCTTATACGATTTTGTTAGGTTGTTCACTCGCTCCCCAATATACCTCATACTTCTGCAAGTCAATAGCGTTTGGGGAAATGTACGCTATCATTGCGGGCGACCAATCACCGATTGGTACGGGTAACGCTCCAACCTCTCTGTCACCTATCAGCCTACATTCAAGCAGTGTGTCGCTCAACATCGTGTTTTCCTTGCTACGGACATACACGGAGAACGGCACACCACCTTTCAGCGAAAAGCCTTTAGACAGGTCGGTAATCGTACCTTTTGCTATCAGTCTTACATCTTCCATAATTTACCCAGTAAATGTTTACTGCAAAGGTAGTAAATTTGTGTCTAACAAACACATTTTAAGATGTAAATCAGCAATACTTGGAGCATTTGCCCCACGATACCGCCTAAGATTGTGGCTAACAAGTCCAACCAATCCCATTTACCACCATAAGCTCTGTCCTTAAACTCCATGCCACAAGCCAATCCACCCACGAATAAAATCGTGGGTAGAAAGGCACATGGTATGGCATAAAGAAAGTGCTTTTGCCTGTTGCTTTCTGTAATCCAATTCATAATGCCATTAAATTTGTTAAGTTCGTTTCAAGCGCATTGATTTGCGCTCTTTTCTCATTTCTATCTTCGTGTAATGCCTTGATGTCATAAGGCAGTTCTTCACCGACAAGGGAGGCTTCATAACACTTGATAACTTGATAATCTGTTTCTGACAATTCAGCTTTGATAGCGTCAATCTCACCCTGTATCTTTGTCGTGTTCACAACCTTTTCATAGTTGAACGAGATACGGTTTCCATTGTCGTAAGGAACTAATCTAATGGTGTAATTATCATCATCGGATATAGTCTTACTTTCATCAATATCATCAACAGGCTTCCAATCAGAAGAAAGGTTCTGCACCTGTCCTTGCTCTACCTCCCTTGCTCTTAGAAAGCCATTCTCTATATATCCATATTTTGCCATAGCTTTATTGTTTTAATACTTCCATCTTGATACTATCCAAGCCTCTTTTTTCACACCATTAACATAGCCGATTGTAAAAACAAACATACCACCTTGTCCCTTGCTAAATGGGTAATACGTGTTTTCGGAAGTATCATCGTAAATATAATGCCCCGTCAATGGATAAATATTCAGCGAGCCACTCCACCATTGCTTAACGAATATCACTTGCCCCTCTGTTGGATTAGATGGCAGATATACCGTTTCATCGTAACGAGAATAACCGATAACCACACTATCACTTCCCGACAGGTAACTTGAATGACCTTTCGTTCCGCTTTCTGTGATACACTTGCGCCCAAGTATAAGACCACCAGCATACAGATTGTAGAAGAATCCACCAAAGGCGGGTGCAGTCCCGCTGTTGTCCGCTCTACCATATACACCAGCAATGATTGTATCTACCATATTAACCGACCATGTTCTTTTAGCAACATTGGCGAACCCAAGACCAACAATTGCCCCACGGTGTGTATATCCAGAGCTTGAGGGCATACCATCCGTACCAGCCATATTTGAAAATATGCCTGTTGGGGAAAGGTAGGATGTGCCAGTTGAATAGCTTGGCGAGTTTTTAGCGTGAACTTCAACATTGCCTCTATTCAGACTAAGCCGAATGTTTGCACCAAACTGATTGCCATACTCCGACATAATGTTATCATAGTCATTATCGGATGTTTCAAGTAACACCTCGCCACCCTTTGCGTCAAGCGTTATTTTATTGCCTGTTTCAAGCGTTGATACTATCTTGCCTTGGCTTATAAACCAATCACCGATATTTGCGCCCTCTGCCAAAAGTAGATTTGTGGCTATACTTTCAAACTGCGCACCAAAGTTATTCCATTTTGATGTATTTGTTGGAGCGACATTGTAGAACTCGCCAGCATCAATACGAGCAATGTAGTAAATGCCGTTGTACTTGACTGCATCAACACGATACTGATTGCCGTAATATGTCTTGCTACTATCATACACGCCACGATACACCATAGCTGGACTTTTGCCATTCTTGCCATCCTTTCCGTCATAAGGGGTGATACGCACAGGCTCGCTCCAATTTTCAAGCAATGCGCCTGTACCGCTCTTCTTGGCTACAATCATCCACAAGTATTCAAGCGTACCAACAGACGGCTGTACGGTAGTCCATCCGTTCGGCTCTGCATCCGTTTTAACCAAACTTGGCGCACTGTTGCGTGAGCCGTTCTTGGCAAACCTGTACTCTTGGTAGTCGGGGCGATTGTCGTTTGAATTTGCATCATAGGCAGTTGCCACCTTGCCAAGTTCCAACTTTGGCATACAGATATAGAGATATTGCGAGTTGCCCTCAATTGTGATTGGTTGCAAGCGGAACAACACATATTCAGTATCGGCAAAACTTGCCTTTGTCTTGAATGTTATAGTATGTTTTTTCCATGCCGTGTATGTCGGATAATCAACAGCACAATCCGCACCAATAGTATTGTTGTATTGTACACCATCCACAAACACCTTGGTTGTATCAATGGCACTTGGGAATACATAGGTGCTGAATATTGTACCGCCTGTTTCAAGTATGCGCACCCAATTAAGGGTTGCTTTGCCTGTGCGTGGGTCTGTACTGTCATACAAGTATGCCGCAAAATGATACACACCATCAGCGGGTACATCGTCAAACGAAATGGAGGCTGTCGTGTTATAGGTATTGCTGACAGAAATTTCCTTTTGCCATTTCCATCCGTCTTGCCATATAAAGCACCTTAATTCCTTTCCGTCTGATTTAGCTTGCGCATCAATGCGTCCATTGAATGAGAATGTGTACTTGCGCCCACTTCTTAGATACAATGTGCGCTGTGCAAAGCCGTATGCGCTGCTTGTTTCGTTCACGGTCAATGTTTTAGTTCCACACTTTGCCCAGAATGAAAGAGTGTACCATGTCGAAGGCTTTAACTTCTTAGTGGTCGAGGACTGCAACACTTGGCGCAACACTTCTTTATACACGCTTTCATCATTCCGCTTAGTGTTTGCATCATAGAAACAATTATGTCCGTCCACACCGCTTGTATTGATGTGGGTAATGCTTGTATCTATGCCACTACCACCATTATTGCGAGAAACGTCATCCCATTTATCCAGCCTATCCATGCTTTCAAACTCTGTCTGTTCAAGCAGATTGGGATTCCATACAACGTAATTGTTCCACAAGGTAGGCTCGGAGAAAGACCCCCATTTGCCATTTGTCTTGTGTCTTATAGACACCCATTCAAAAGGATAGTCTGCCGACACACCGCTTGGTTCATCAGTCCAACCCGTAGGCACATATCCGTCAGCAGTGGAACTTACCAAAATTGCATCGGGTGCTGTTTCTACCTCTGTACGCTTGAATACATATTCAGTACCATCGCCATCCGTACCCTTATCACCCCATTTCGCCCAAATGACAGGCGTACTGAAAGCCGACCAAGTATCAGTACCGCTTGGTTTGGTTCTTACACATACCCACTCGTATTTGTACGTTTCGGTTATTCCTTGTGGGTTGTCAGTCCAACCCGTAGGCACATAATCATCAGTATTCACGGATGTTGGTTTACTTGGTGTACTGCCTGTATTGCGCAAATAGATAAACTCTATATCCGTACCGTCAGCACCCTTTGCACCATCCTTGCCAGATATGCGTATCGGTGCAGTCCATGAGCCAAACCGCCCTGTATTCGGGTTGTATATGGCTTGCGACATATACAGATATAGCGTATCTGTCGGTGTTGGCGGCTTGATAGTCCATGCCGTTTGCCCTACCAAGGCAGAGGGTGTGGTGAATGTAGGTGTGCTTGGAGTTGTTGATGCAAGCGTGTAGATGAAATAGAACACAGAGCCATTGTTTCCACTGTTGCCTTTCTCACCCGAAATTCTTACAGGCGTACTCCAATTTGTTTTGAGCGTTCCATCTGCATTTATTTCTGCTTGCGACATCCAAAGATAATCGCCTGTTGCAAGTGTTGGCGGTTCATCACTCCATCCGCTTGGGTTGCGCTCTGTAACCGTTATTGCGGGAAATGATGTGCTTGATGTGTTCTTGGCATACTTGAAATCAGTATAAGCACCATCCACACCATCCTCTGCCGTGGTCTGTACAGGCTCGCTCCACGTTCCAGCCTTGCCTGTTACGCCATTGATTGTAGCCTTTGACATCCACCACTTGCCTATTGCGCTTGGTGTGTCGCTCCAGCCATCGGGGATAGGTGCAGTAGATGTGGGTGTTGCGGGTTTCGTTTCGCTCTGCTTGAAAACAAAGCTCACCCAATCGCCATTGTTTCCACTGATACCATCAGCACCTTGCGCCACAACCTCCCAATAGGTAGAATTGGTTGGCAAGTTGCCCTTGGTGGGTGTAGGGTGTATGTAGCGGTAGGTACACGTTGCACCATTGCTTGTATAAGCCACTTCATCGCCTGTGTAGTAGATGTAATCCTTATTCCATACTCCACGATAAACACCCAACGGCACGACATCACCGCTGCCACTTGCCACGCTAACATTCTTCAATGTCAGACGGCTTTTTGCCGACACGTTCCAATCAATAGAACTTGTGCTGTCCCCAATGCGGAACTTGTTTCCGTCCAAATCCAAGTAGCACTCGCCATCACTCGTTATGATGCGCCCTGTCGTAATAGTGTTGCCATTGATGCGAGTAAAGCCGTATGTGGTCTGAAAATCTCTGAAATTATCATCTGCATACAGGCTTGATACTATGCCAACTTGGAAATAGTAATTGTTGGGGTCGCTCGTAGGCTCAAACTTCAATTGCTCTTGGGTAAGATACCACACACCGTTTTCACCGCTCTTTGAACACTTGGCAAACAGATAGTAACCGCCTGTGCTTTGCAGTTTGAACGAGGCTTCATTCATCTGCCAGTTCCTAATCTTGTCGTTGTCAATGGTGAGGTGCGAGAGTATGCCAGCCGTTGCGACAAACATATTCGGATTGCCCCCAAAGTTGGCTTGCAACACACATCCCGACAAAACAAACTGTTGGCTCTTTGCTCCAACAGTCAGCATATTTGTGTCAATGGAGTTTGGCTTGATGTTGTCCGTGTCAAAATATCCGTCCGTGTCATAGACCATGTTACGCAAATCCTCTGTGGTTCTCCATCCTCGCCTTGCTTTATTCAAATCACGGAGGCGGTTGTTGTTTATGATGTTTTCATGCTCAATGACAGTAAGCACGGTTTGCGTCTGTATAGACACGGCTGTTGTGTCTGCCAAAGTGATTTGGTAGTCCTGTTCCAACAAAAGATTGCGTGTTACTTTCTGTATGCGCATTTGTTTCTCAATGCCAAAACGTGTGTCCTTAACAGGCACATAATCGCCCACCTCAAACACGCTTGTATCGGTATCACGGCTTAGTTCTTGGAGAAAGTAGAGCCTATCCAATGTCAGCGTGTATTGAGCCTTTGCCTGTGTCGCTGTCTTGAAATCTTCCATTGCAGCATACCACAACGCCTCTTCTGCCTTTTGCTCGTAGCTTTCGGGCAGATATATGTCGGTTATCTTGTAGGTGTTTCCGACCTCAATTTTGTAAGCGTCCTGTGTTTCAGTGGAGGGAATGGTCAAACCTCTATTATCCGTGAATGGGATAATGCGGAATTTCTTTGTTTCGTGGTTGTAGCCACCTTTCGCCTCAAGCTCAAACTGTTGCCCAGCCAACCGCCCAGAAGTGAATGTTATCTTTGCGCTCGTTCCGTCCACAAGGTACACCGTGCCTTTATCGTCTTTCTTGTTAAGGTCGAAGTCCATTGTATCATCAATGAAAGCGCAAATATCATCAGCCACAACAGCCGTAACGGTTCCCGTGCGTGTGGGGTAGATGTTATCGTAGGTCTTTACATCTTCCTCACTGCCTATCTTATCACGAAGTTCTGCATCCTCAATGTAGCGTTTTGCATCGTCAGCAATGCCGATTGTTTCAGTACCCACCTTTACAACCGTTCCGTCTGAAAGGGTATGCTCGTACTGGTTCTTTCGCTGTGGGTATGGCAATTGCAGTCGCTCCGAATAGTCCCTGTAATTGCTCCGAATGTTGGTTGTGCCACCCTCTGCCCACAGACGGGTTATAATAGCCTTATCGTCTATCTTCTGTTCTTTGAGGTTGTACAATCCGTTGCCCTTGCCCCATTCAAAGAAATCAGCACCGCTTGGCGGATTGATACGCTTGCCGAACTTGCCTATGTGGATAGTGCGCACACCCTTGTCTTGGGTTATCTGAAACTCCAAGTTGAACTGCTCGCTGTTGCAAAGGGTCTGCAATGCCTGCAAACAGTTCACCCCCGAAAACTGAATAGTCTTAGCCTCCGTGTCGGGGCAGTTATCCACATCGAACTTCCACAACCCCGGATAATCCCTTTCCATGTTGTAGATAAGGACTTGCACAAATTCCTTGATTGTATAGGTCAAGTCAAACGTGCTTTTGTCGCTCTTGCCGTACTTGTCGCAATTGCGGTAGATTGTTTTCATAAGGTCGTACATCACGCCATAGAAAACAGGCTCATAGTTGTAGTAACCCTCCGAAACAACCTCACGGGTCGTTGTGGCTCTGATACTATATTCCTTGCCACCAACTGTTATCTTATCACCTTTGGCGAATGACAACCAATTGGCAGAAACTATTTTGAGCGAAATGTAATCATCACCCATTAAGGAACTTGTGAGCGTAGCCTCTTTGACGAAACAAAACGGCTCGTTGGTGTTGAGCTGTATTGTTTCGCCATTGCGCTTTGTTATTTGAGTAATTCCCATACTACAATATCGTTTGTTTCAAAACTTTCAATATCTTCAATCACGCCAGCAACAATGATGTCATACTCGCCAGCAAGTGTGTAGGTGTGTTCTACGGTTGTTTCGTTGCCACTCACATTGAATGTGTGCGTTCCGTCCCCCCAATAGATGTTGAGCAACTTTGTGGATGTAACCTTTATTGTTGTCTTGGAGTTGTCGCTTGCCGATATGTGGCGCAACACTCGCTTTACGGGTTCATCTTCTATGAGTTTCATTTTGAACGTGCCGACCATAAGCTCATTGTTGTACTGCCCCCATGTCTTTGTCATGTCGGTTTCATCGTACAAGCCTACCTCATAGACCAATGGCTTTGCCTTTCCGTCATACTCCACGGTCAAACGGTGTGTGCCGTCCCCATCGAACAATGACATGAAGCGGTTAGTCCATTCCACAAATGCGCTGCGACCGCTCGCCTCAAGGAAACAGTCAAGCGTAATGGTGCGCTCCTTATAGCGTTTTCTGTTCCTGTCACGCACAATGCCGTGGTAGTTGTCCCAATCCACTTGCAATGCGTCTTTCTGTGCAAGCCTACCTACCAAGCCAGTAGAGCCAGACACATACACGCCATAGTCCTTGAAATTCACACCGTCAATGTAGTATTCCACATCGTTGTCTGCCTGTATCTCCAACAGCTCTTTTTCCGTCTTTGCCACATTGTACACTTTCACCTCGTCAATGTTTGCAGTCGTTGTAAGCAGTTCGTCCGTGCAAAGGCTCAAACCCTGTGGAGTGCCACCAAGCGAGGCTGTATAGACACAAGCAGAATCTATGTACACTCTGAATGTGTCGCTGTCACGCACAAAGGCGATAAAGTACCATTGGTTAGGCGCAACATCAATCCACTTTTCACGATAGTTATCTACACCAAGTAAATTTACCACCCAACCGATACGGCTTTGTGTTGTCATTACATAGGCAGACACCGTGAAGTTTCCGCTAAAAGGAATGGCTTTTGCGGTTAGACACTCACCGCCATTCAAAGCAAGTGCCTTGCCTGTCTTGGCGTTCTTGGTGAATGTTGCCCCGTCTGAAAGTGCCGCATCAGCACGGCTTGCCGAATAGTCGTAAGCCTTATTGCCATCGGGGTCGTCAAATGGCAAGTAAAGTATCAAGTTCTTATCTACCATATCAGTATGTAGTTTTATTGTTATAGTTCACGATTACACAATTTGGCTTTTCACCGTCCACGAAGTCTATTTGTGGAGTGCTGCCATACACATTGAGGATAATGCTTGCATCATCACCGACCACCGACAGGTGTAACTTGGAGTTGTCGAACAAATCTATTGTCAAAATGGCATGGTCTGAAACATTTACGGCTATCTCGCTTGTGTGGCGTACATACAGGCGTGAAACGCTATACTCGCCATACTCCAACATACCCCTACAAGCACCATTAAGCACCAAATCAGCCTTGTTTGCGAGTGTGGTCATATCTTCATCAATATAGACACCGTAAGGCTCGCTGTTGCCCTTAAAATGCGTCCTAAGAAAGTCAAGCGTGGGGTAATCCTCACAAATGCAAAAGTCAATGCCCTTGATGTAGAGCTTTACCAATGCCTCTGTGTCTAAGTTGCCTCTCAATTTCATCTGCCAAAGGCGGCACAGACCTTTCTCTGTGCCATCCTTTCTAAGTTGTTCTACCAGTTCCATATTACGAAATGCCTTGTGATAGTAATGAATTGTCCTTTGTTTCTATGCGTTTAAGCGTGCTTTCAATGTTTTGCAGTCGTTCAGCCGACAAAGCCGTGTTTCTCGCTATCTCCGACTGTTGCAACAACTGTTCACGCATTATGCTTGTCTGTTCACCTTGGTTAATGATGAAAGCGTTGAGCCTACCAGCAACCACACCGCCTGTTTCCTCACTCATTGAGGTAACGGCTCCCGTCAGTGGGTCGCTTGTCGCATCATCAACATCTTTTATCCAATCGCCCACAGCTTCCAAGCCTTGCTTGAATTTCTCGCCCGCTGCGTTGGCTTGGCGTTCAAACTCTTTCTTTTCCTCGTCTGTCAAAACTCCATCTTCCATCGCCTTGCCCAAGTATTCAACCGCATCATTGATACCTTTAGCAAGGAAATTTCGCTTGAGGGCTTCTACGACAGCGTTTTTAAGCACTTTCTTTGTCGTTTCTCCCAAAGCCTTTGCCGCATCCTCACCAGAGCAATACGCATCCACTATTGCATCCGCAAACTCATCAATGGCACTCTTTACATCAGTGCCAGCGAATGTTTCCATCATCTGTTGGTCTAAATCCTCGATTTGCTGATTTATTTCCTCAATCTGATTTTCCCATTCTTTGATTTTGTTGTTATCGGTTTTCTTCTTGCTCTTTTCTGCCTGTATCTGTTGGCGCATAAGTTCCTGTTGCTCTCGCAATGATTCCTTTTGCGATTGCCACAAAGCAAGCATATCACCGCCCTCTTTTGCTTTGTTAAGTTGCGCATTGAGCTGCTTTATCTGTGTGGTCAGCTTGGCATACTGTGCGAAGTCCCACGATTTCTTTGCTACCTCACGTTGTTTCTCCAACGCTGCGATTTGGTCTTTGATAGCCTGTATATTCTTTTCGTAGCCTTGGCGTTGCTCATCATTGAATACCCAATAGGTATTGTTGAAAGCTCGCTCCAAACGTGAGTAGGCTGTTTGCAAGTTGTCTATCTGCTTTTGTAGGTTCTGTATTCGCTTTTCGTACTTTTTATCGTGCAACTTTGCAAATATTCCAACCACAGAAGTAATAGAGGAAACCATGCCCGTTATGCCACCCAATATGTCACCGCTCATAAACTTGCCGACAGAAGCAGCAGCATTGCCCAACTGCCCCATGAGGTCTATTGCAGTCCCCAATCCGTCAACCACACCATCCATGCCCAACGCATCAAACATTGATTGCAAGGACGAGGCGCAATCCGTGCTTATGCTCGTTACTTTCTGAATGGAGTTGGTAATGCCTTGTGCTGCCGACTTGACATCTTTCTTGGCTTCATCAACACTCTTTTGTGTACCCTTGCCACTTGCAAGGTCTGCCTCGGCTTTCCTTAGTTTCTTCTTAGCTGACAGATAATCATTGAAGAATGTGCCAAGTGCCTTGAACGGGTTAAGCTCTTGAATACGGTTCTTGGCTTGATTCAGACTATCAATAACAGCCTTGTAATCAACAGGGCTTAGTTTGAGGTTGCCAGCATTGAGTTGTTTCTGTATATCGCTTATCAGCTTTTGTATTTGAGCGACAGTAAGCGTGTCAATATCTGTAAAGAGGTTCTTCCAACTTTCAGACTGTTGTAAGAATGACATATTGAGAGCTGACAATGCCTCTTGCTCTGCTTTGTTGATTTGCGCCAGACGCTCCGCATCACCCATTTTCTCGGCTTGGGTGCGAAGTAAAGCGTACTGTGTGGTGATAGACTGCCTTTGTTCCTCAAAGGTGCGGTAATCGTTAAGCACGGTGTTTTGGAGTTCCTTTTGCAGTTCTGCGTCCTGTTGCGACAAGCTAAGACTTGCCTCGGCTCGTTCATCAGTGCTGACAATACCGCTTTCTCCTTTCTCCAACTTTTCCTTGGCTTTTGCTACGGCTTCAATTTTTTCTGCAAGGGTTTGGCACTGACTAATGCTTTCGCTCACTTGCTGCTTGAACTTTTCAAGTGCTGATTTTTCACCATTCAACTCGTCACGTTGGGTTGTTAGCGAGATAAGGTAATTACCCTCACCCTCAGTTAGCTTAGTACCACCATTCCGCTTTTCTTCAAGTTTGGCAATTTCATTTTCAACATATTGCTTGTATGAATTGCCATCCGCCAGCAACTTTTCAAACTGCTTGTCGGCTACTTCCTTACCCATATTCTGCACCCAACGGAAATATAGCTGATACTGCTTTTTCTTGTAGTCAAGTTCACCCTCAAACAGTTTGTTCTGCGATTGGGCGTAACTTGTGTTTTCAAGATTGCGCCTTTCTTGGAAATTCGCCTTTTCACTAACAGTAAGACCGCCTTTGCCAGCTTTCTTTCGTGCTTCTATCAGTTCATCTTCTTCTTTCTTTATTTGGCGTAAGGCTTCTTTGTGTTGCAAGTCAAGCTGTGCCTTGCGTTTCTCATAACCCTCCTCCATGACTGCAATCCTTGCCTCTTCAAGGCGTTTGTCTGCGTCAAGTTGCTTTTGTCTAAGGCTTTCAGCGTTGCGTTGTGCATCATTACCGCTTTTGCGATTGCCACCACTACCGCTTTTCTTGCCTGTTGCATTATTCAAGCGGGTTTGTAGCCTTGTTATCTGATTGTTGTAATCAGTCCAAGCCTTACTGCCAAGTTGTGCCTCACTCCTTAGTTTTTTGAGGTTCTGAATTTCCGCACCGATACCACTTTCTGTATTCAAGTCGTTCTGTTGCTTGTTTATCTCATTGTTCACGGCTTGTAATAGGGATAGCGCATTTTCAAAGCCATAAGTCTTGCAATCAATCGTTACCTCTTTGCCATTAAGAGTGTTTGCGAGTTCATGCAACTCTTCAAGGCTCATTTTGGTAATATCCACATTGGTAGTGTCCTTTGGAGCAAGGAAATTCTCCAAGTTCTGATTTACCAAGTTAATTGCAGAATTGAATGTGCGCACATCCCTAACCTCGTTATCAAGGTATATTTTGAGTTGGGATGCAAAGGCTTCCATTTCCTTATCGCTTGCGTGTGTGCCAGCCTTTGTGCCAGCAACCACATTGTTCACAATCTCATTGTACTTTCTTGTGAAATCATCGCCCGAAAGTGTGGCAAGCTCTTTTGCACCAGCTTCCACCAAGCTACGCACAGCCTCCTTTATTTCGGGAGCCATATTCTGTATATTTTCGGCTGCTTTGGTTATCTCCACCTCATAAGTTTCACCGTGTCCTTGATTGGTAATTTTTCTTTTCTCGCCTGTACCGTATTGCAGATTATTCATGCGAGTATCAAACGAATCGTAGTTGCTATCGCTATTATCGTTCAACTCGTTCATTTCTTCCTCAACACGTTTGGCTTTTATCTTTTCTGCGGTCGTGGCTTGGATTGCTGCCTTTACTTTAAGATATTTCTTTTCTTGCTCTTGTAAAGTATCGTTTTCGTCAAGCAATGTGGTCTTGTATTCCTTGCAAACCTCATTTACTTTTTCCAACATTTCCTTGTGTGTCTTACTTCCAGGCTCTGATTGTTGTAGGATGGTATAATACAAATCCAACTTATCAGTAACTTTCTTTGTTCCATCCTCAAACTCTTTCATCGCATCTGTTTCCTCCTCTGTCTTGCCTTTGAACAAGGTAAACAGGCTCATTACAATACCAATTGCAGATATGACAGCACCAATGGGATTTGCAGCCATTGCCGCCCATAACGCCTTAAATCCAGCGGACAGTTTATTTGTTGCCACTGAAAGAATATTGGTCGCTGCCGTCTGTGCTGTCTTTGCGCCCGTGTCAGCAATAGAGGCTGTCTTTGCTTGGAGTGTTGCTGCTGTTTCAAGCTGTTTCTTCTTGGTGTAAAAGTCTGTCTGTGCCGAAAGAGCTGCCTTTCTTGCTGCCGCCTGTGTATCTACTGCCGCCTCAAGTTTCTTTTGTGCGGATGCAATGGCAGTGGCATTGCCAGACTGTTGCGCCCAATATACCTCATAGCGTGCGGATTCTGTTGCTTGTGTGGCTGCAATAGCCTTGGCTTTGGCTGCTTCAACTGTGCGGGCTGCTTCCCTAACAGTTGTGCGCATGGCTTCAACCGTCTGTGCCTGGTTAGCCATTTTAGCCTGTGCCTCTTGCATGATAGCGGCTCTGTATGTTGCGCTTTTGGCTGTTAGGTCTTGCTTTGATAAAGCCAAGCGTTGCTCTGCCGTCATTACCCCAATAGCTGCCGCCTCATATCCGCTGCTTGAAGCGGTTAGATTGAGGTTGGCAAGGTATTCTTGCTGTTGTGCTGTCAAAAGGCTCTGAATGGCTGCTATGCGCATTTGCTTGACAACTGCCGCCTGTTCCTCTGCTGTCAATGTCGTTTGGAGTGCCGCATAATTCGCCATTTCTGCTGCCTCCATTGCTTTCTTCTGACTGACAACCTCGCCAGACAAAACGGCTTCCGTCTTCATCAATGCAAGTTTGGCAGTCCGTGTCGCATTGTCAAGTACGGCAATTCCCGTGTAACCCTTGGTGGCTACACTTGCAAGAACGGTGGCTGCTTTGACAGAGCCATAGGCAATAGCAACTGATTTGAGTATGCGCACAACATCATCCATGTGTTCTACAAGGTATGTTGCACTTTGTATTCCAGCCGACAATGCCCTCTCGGATTTCTCGCCTAAACTATTGAGCGCACTATCCCATGCGTCTTGCAAGTTGGCAATCTGTCCTGTCAGTGAAGAACTTTGTTTCTCCATGAGCTGATAGAATTGACCGCCCGCATTAGTCATTTTGTTAAGGACTTCCTCAACATCGGGGAATCCAATCTTTCCAGCCGAAACCATTTCGTTAATGCCCTCGGCTGTTGTGTGGTACTTTTCGGCAAGCTCTTTCACAAGTGGAATACCTCTACCCGTGAACTGTCTTACATCTTGGGCGTACAAACGACCCTGTACCATAGTAGTACCATACAGATAGACTATATCATTAAGCGGAATGGAAAGACCACTTGCAATGTTACCAAGGCGCACAAGCGTATCATTCACCTTTTCGGCACTAACGCCATAAGCCAAGAGCTGTTTTGCACCCTCGGCTACGCCCATGAGGTCGAAAGGCGTTTTTGCAGCCGTATTAACCATCTGCTGCATTAAGGCAGTGGCTTTTTCCTCACTGCCTAACATCGTACCAAAGGCAATCTCTAACTGTTGGAACTGACCTCTAACGGACACAATGCTACTGACAAGGTTATTCATACCCTGTCCCACAAGATAGTAGGTTATATATTGCCCCGCCTTTTCTGCCATCTGCTGAAAGGAATCCTCAACGGCTGCTGCCTCTTGTGCTGCCGTGTTGGAAAAGTCCTTTATGTGCCGTTCCATTGTCGCTGCCGACACGTTGAAATCGTCTATGTCAAGTGTAGCCTTAAAGCCTAATCCACCGCCTATATTCTCCATTTATAACATTCCTTTGATATAGTTCTTAATATCTTCTTTCGTTTTCAATTCGTGGTGTTCAATCTTACTTTCATCAATGACATTGCCGTTTTCGTCTGTTGGCAATTCCTTTGTGCGTGGTGCATCCGCAATCATCAGTTGCACATTGAGCCACGAAATGCCCCAAAGCAAGTAATCATAAGACCAACCATAACTACGCATGAGTTCGCCACGATTACCCCAAGGACTGTTAAGTCCTGTTACTCTATCCGCTGTGCTTCGGGTTCGGTTTTCGGTTTGGTCGTTCCTACTTCCCGTATCAATCGAATAGAGGCTGTAAAACCCGCTGGGTTCATCATTTGGCTAATTATGGCAGTGAGTTTACGCAATCGTTCAACAGTCAGATGTCCCATGAAGAACGTGGATAGTTCTTTCACCGCTTTGTTGTTCTTGTCGGTAACGGTTGCATCATTGATTACTGCAACGGCTGCTATCTCTGCCATCTGCTTTATGTATTTGAATAGTCGTTTGCTTTCCTGTATAGGCTGTTCCTGTATGGTCTTTTCGTCATACTCAATGTCTATGTACATTTGGCGCAAACGGTCTATTGTTCCAAGGTATAGTGGTTTTACGTTGAAATGGCGCATATACACCTCTTTCATGCGCTCTGTTTCCACATCGGGTATTTCCTTAATGGAAACATCCCAACCTTTGGGAATACGCTTGTCGTGCCACACCTTAGTACATTTGGGAAATATGCGCTTTCGGAGATTAAACCACTTGGAGGGTTTCACTGGGTAAATCTTCAACGGTACGGAAAACTTGCAACCCATTTGTAGCAAGGCTTGCAATGCGTTGTCCTCTATCTCCAAACGCTGCTCTCTTGTAAGTTCTTTCTGTTCTTGATTGTCTGCCATAACTTGTAAAAGTAAACAAGCCCCCTAACCATTTTAGGGAAAGGAGGCTTGAATTGGTAAGTTGTTTTGTTGCTTTACGCCTTTGTCGGGTCCACCATTTCCTCATCAACTGTAAGTGAGTCTTGGAAAGTAATTGTCATTGGTGCAAGGCAGATACCCTTTGCAGAATAGGTAATATCAAACTTTGGAGTAATGCACACGTTAGGGCAACCGATATAAAGTCCTTCTTCTGGCTGCATCCAAACTGCCCATTCTTTGTAAACAGGCTTGCGTGGACGCAACCACTTACGCTTTGGCTTTGTACCCGACACCGTGCCGCCGAAATAGCGTGCCATTAAATCCAAATCCGGGTCCATGAGCGTAAGTTCGACTTTTGTAACATATTCTCCCATAAGGGTAATAGTTTTGCTTGAAGTTTCAGACTTGTGCTGTGTTACTTCCACATCATCGTCTTTCAACGTACACGTGTCCTTGTACACATCGCCCAAATCAAGCCAAGTATTACCTTTTGCGGGCATAACACCTGCTGTGTTTCCTGCTGGGGCAACATAAATTTTCTTTAACCCCATTGTAGAAAGTATTGGCATAACTTATTAAATTAAATTGTTTGACTTCTTTTCTCTAACAACAATATCCAATGAAAACGATACAAAATGCTCATTGTGGTTTGGCTCTTGCATAGGTGGATTGATAAGACCAATCACCCAATTGTAACCGCAACCATGCTCATAATGGTTTTGCAGTATCTCCATTGCCTTTTTGCGCAACTCAATGAGCCTTGGAAAATTGGTATGGAAAAGAGCCTTGCCACATCCCACGCCTTGCGGAATGTCTGGCACATGAATATTGACATTGATACTACCATTACGCACAGACCCCTCGCCATCAATAGACCTTGGCACTATAATAATGCCTTCCTTGGAGTAGTCCTTTCGTTGGTAGTCGGGATTTTCTGCATAGTCGGTGCTTACCCCCATGCCGTCAATCAGCATTTGGCGCACCTTGATTGCAATTTCTTCTGTCGTTATCATAATACGTTGCCAAATAGTTCATCTGCTTTTCTTTTCGCTTTATCCATGAGCATTTGCATCGCCTTTGGAAAGTCTGTTCTCGCTTTGAGTTCTGCGGGCAGAATGACATTGTAACCTCTTGCTTCTACATAGGCGGCATAGTTCATACCAGCCACAATGATAAGTGTGAAAGAGTTTGTAAGGCTTTCAGCCATTTTCATAGCCACCTTTAACGCATTGTCTACGCCCTCTCCCTGTTGGATAGCACCACCAAAGAAAACTATATCACTACCTCGCACTATTGCATAGCCTATTGAGTTGGTGAGGTTGCCCGTTCTGTCTGTGTAATTATGTTTTTCCTTTGCATACTTGGTGAGTTCTTCGCCCAAGTCTTTCAACAGGAATAAGGCGGCTTGCTCCAATCGTTCTTGGAACTTTCGGACTTGTGCGTCTATCGCATCATCACCAAACATCGGAGTTATCCCCATATCTCAATATATTTGCGGTTCATATCATCAATGCCCAACACGGAAAATTCGTCAGTCATTCCGTTCTCGCCTGTAATCCGCACGGTGCAACCAATAGCCAACTCACCATTAAAGTATTTGGGAATAAACACATCGTAGGTGTAAGCGTATGTTTGCCCATCCGTACCAACTACTTGCTTTGCGGGGATTGATTTGTCAATCTGACATTCACAGCCTTTCAAGAAAGGTGCATCATCAGCACTGACAACAAAGCCTGTTGTCGGGTCTGTCTGCACATCCCCAATCGGCTTGTAATCGAAAGTTCCGTTTATCCTCATAGTTACCACAGATTAGAGCCGTCAGTAATTGTTGGCACTTCATCGAAATTCTCCAAGTCCAAACCGTTCTCACTGCAAATAGCCTTGATGCGCTTTCGCAACATATCCACGTTGTAGCCTTGTGAGGATTTTCCGAGGCTATCGCTACTAAGCACCACCATTTGGGATAACACCTTTACGGCTGCTTGTGCGACAATCCTTTTATCCGTTGTGGGGTCGTAGGGCGTTTCTGTGTCGCTTACTCCAACATCGGATAAGGCTTTCACCATAGACAGCTTGCTTGGCACATAAGGCTCAATTTCAGCGGTCAGTGCTTGGAATTTCGTTAGTTCCATATACTGTTACTCTGTTATGTTGTTGTCATTCTCGTTAAGGTATTCGGCAAGTTTTTGTGCCTGTTCCTCTGTCAGCTTGCCGAGAGCGTTTGCAACACCACGTTCTTTTACGTTGGATGCAAGGTTTACACCGATAAGTGTAAGACCCTCTTTCAATGTGTCAAGCGGATAAACCTTACCGTTAAAATCTACAACACCTTTGACAACATTTGCATCATCTTTGTGTGCATTATCATCATTAGCGTTGTTGTCATTCTCGTTAGGTGTATCAGACAGGGAAACAATGACACAAAAGCCACCGCCAACAAGGGCATTGATACGCTCCACATCAGTAGAGTGTACCAAATCGCCTTTGTTCATAACCTTGTTTTCCACCTTGCCGTGAAATGGCTTGATAACTTTCAGTTCCATACACGAAAGGGTTAGAGTGAAACAAGGGTTGTGTTCGTGTCGTATTCGGACTTTGTGATGTAGTAAGGTACAACACCGTTTTCATCGGCTTTAACCTCTTTCTCTGCAAAGCCACGCACCTGTGCGCAAATAATCTTCCCCATCTCTGTAATGAGCGGTAACAGGCGAGCTGCGCCCTCTGTGTATTCGCCAGCGGTCTGTCCTGTGGATGCACCCGTGCGCCACTTGGAAATGCGAATACCATTGCCAGCATTGATGTAGTCCACGTTGTCCTCTTCGATAAGCTCACTATCTTCAATGGCGGGTTGTATCTCGCCAATGACACCAGCGGGTTTGATAGCGATAAAGTTAGGATTCCACGGCTGTATCGTGTTGCGCTTACCGTCCTTATCCACACCCATCTTGCGCTTTATAACCGTGATAGGCGGTATCTCGTTTTCAGTGAGCAATGCGGAAAGTTCAGACGAAGTTACGACCTGTGCCTGTTTGTCCGTGCCATGAGCAAGCAAACGTGTGGTTGCATCCATGCGCAACCAAGTGTAAAGCTCCTGCGACATAAGAACCTCGCCCGGCTCAATGCCACGGTCACGCAAATCAGAGCAAAGGGCAGAAAGCCACAGAATAGGAATGAGCTTGCCAGCCTTGGTGTTTGCAGTAGTCCAGTTGCATACGCTCACCAACTTGTTCTGCTCTTCCATGCTGTAATCTACCTCATAGGCACGACCACCAGGGTTGTTGATTTCTGGCTTGAACTGCGCCACACCCCAATTGGAGAAAGCCATAAGGCAGATAAAGTCCATTACATCCTTGCAACCAAGGTATGCGTCTTGAATGTCGTGTGTAAGGGTTTTTTCAATCTGCTTTACCTTGTCAGCCTCCTTGAGGCGAGGGTTCTCGTACACTTCCTGTAACTTGCGATAGTCACGGGCAAACATAACGAACTTGTGACCGACACGGGGAATTTCCTTAGTCCATACATCAAAGCCGTCAGTTCTGCGCAATGGTGAGGGGGATTCGTCAGCCAACAGAGTAGCCATGAAACGAATGTTGTACTTGCCCACGATAGCCTCGGCTGTCAATGACATCTGAGGCGTGTTGTAGGTAAACCAACCATCGGAGTACATCTTCTGAAAAAGCGATACTTCCTTTTCAGAGGCTTTGTCAAAGGTCTTTCTCCATGTTGCCAATAAATCCAATGGCGCACCGTTCTTGTGCAAGCCAGTGAATGTTGTAAAAATGGATTTCATTGTAATTTTACCTTTTTAGTGAATAAACGATTAGTACGACTGCGTGAGTTTAACGTGAGGATTGGCAGACAGGAACATTCCCGTGCTGTCTTTCTGTGAGGTCGGAATGGGAGGCACACGCCTTTCATACAATGCGTATTGCATTGTGTCTGCCGACACGTCAATGCCTGTTTCAAACTCGCCAACTTCGTATTCTTTGAATAATACAGAGTTAGCCTTGCCACGTTCTGCGGCATTGTTAGAACCGTCCTTAACCACCTCTGTAAGCACATCACCCGATTTCAGACCGCTAATAGCGGCACTAAGCGTAACGACATACACGCTACCCGTGTTGTTAAGGCAATTGCCGTTGTCAATAGCAGTAATAGTAGGAGCGGAAGCAAACGTGCCTGTAACAGCACCAGCCTTTAACACACTATCACCGACAGCGAAACAAGGAGCGTAGAACTCATCAATGTAGAGCGTTACTTTCTTGTTGTTCTCGTTGTCAATCTCAACGACTTTTGCAGTCTTGATTACTTGCACCTTTCTTGTGGTTTCGTTGAAAATGGCGAGAGTTCCAGCGGGTATCACATCACCCACACGGAACTTCTGACCGTCCACATCAAGATTGAAGCCACCCTGTACGATAGACGGGCTACCTGTAAAGATAGGGCGCATACCCGTAAATGAAGCTGTCTTGCGTTTCATCTTTTGTTGTTATTTTGCGGTTATAGACTCCAGCAATGCGTCAGCGGCTTCATCAACTTGCTTTTCGCTTGCTGCCTTTGCACCCTCTGCACTGTCTGACATAAGACCGTTGGTTATACAATCCTGTTTGAGAGCCGACACAGCAGCCTCCACATCTTCATCATCGGAAATGGACTTTGCAAGCCTTTCACGAAGAAATGCGGGGATGTTGTGCTTTTCAAAAGCGGCATTGATAGTGGCGGTTCTTTCGCCTTTGCTCTTTTCCGCTTTCAACGCATCAATCTGTTCTTGCAGTTTCTTGATAGCCTCGCTTTCTGTTGGATTGTCATTACCGCCACCTTTACCGCCTTTGTCCGGGTCGGTGTTGTTCGGGTCGTCATCATCAGCGTTACCCTCTTCACCGTCCTTTTTGGTGGTCTTTTGTTTCGGTGTTCCCTTTGCCTTGTTCACCCACCTTGTAGCCTCGCTTTGGCTTGCTGTTGCCACCGACACTATTAGGTTTGCGGTGCTTTCGATAGCGTCCGTATCGGTCGAATCATCTGCCACGCTGCCACCCATAGCCTCGGTTATCGCTGTCAGACACTTCTCCGATAGTCCCATGTCTTTGCACTTGTCTTTGACCTTTGCAAAAAGTTCTTTGTTCATAATTTTATGGATTTATACCCCTTATTTGGAGTTGTTTACATTCTGTATTTGCAAAGGTAAGCAATTTATTTAATAATGTGTTCAAGTAACACAGATAAATTTTACTTGGTAAATTCGGGTATTTTTGCCCAAAAATATTTACTTGGTGAATTTTTCTACAAAATTTCTTGCAAAACATTTGGTTTATTTAATAAAACACACTATCTTTGCAATGTGTTTAAGAGACACAGATAATAAACCGAATAAAAAATAAGTTTATGAAAGCAATATACGCAAAGGACATTAAGGCGATGGTTAAGCGGTTTGACCTCAACGAAGCCGAAAGCGACTATCTCAACGACATAGCAGAAGCTATCAACAAGGAGCGCACAGATTTATGTGAAGACATACAAATGACACTTCTTTACGGCTCTTACTCAAAGTCAAAGAGAAACGCAATCAGAGCGTTGCTTGTTTACTTTGGTGCAAAGGCACAGAAAGAGAATGAGCTATACAGGAAACTTGATAGAACCTGTTGGGAAATTGCAAAGGTGTTGAAATGCGGCTCTTACCAAGTCATGCAATGGATTAAGGGTATTGCTTGCACAAAAGACCGTTTCGGGAAATTCGTTGAGTGCTCGGACACATTCGGATTGAATTATTTGGAAATAGCATAAAGGTAACGCCCCGCCTAACCAACGGGGCAAACAAAACAATACAGAATTATGGCAAGAGCAAAATATTACATCAAAAAGGCAGACAGCAAAGAAAGCGATACTGTCTTTGAAACTACACGCAAAGCTGACGCAGAAAGATATTTCAACCGCCTTTGCAAGGACTTCAAGAGAAATGTAAAATTCGCTGTTGAAACTGTGAGAATGGGCTACTTCACGGTTCGCTACATTCCTTGTTCTGAATGTACGGAATATTGGATTGAGAAATATTAAACGCTAATACATACGATTATGAAATATTGTACTTGGAAAGAAAACGGAAAGAGTTTCATTTTTGAGGATGGCTATACCATCAATCCCTACAATGGCGATATGCAATATATGGGGGAATACATTTTCAATCATGGAAGCAAAGTGTTTAAGGACTTTATGACAATACAAGAATTTTAAGTATGGAATACACAATCGAAGAAATGAAAGCAATGCTGAATATCGTTTCGGCTGTGCTTGGAAACAGACACTTTCAACAGGGTAGCGCATTGCGCACATCCACGGTTTACGACATTGACGATTTCGATATTGCAACAATGCAGAAATGGACTGCATACTGGCAGCAAACCATTGACGCAGCAAAAGCAAAGTGATATGGCAACAATTTCAAACTATACCCCTAAGTGCATGGAGTTTTCCAAGCACTTCAAGGGGATGCAAGGTGTAACGACACACCAAAGCGACAACGAAGAGGCACACTACTTTTCGGGAACGGTCTATGTAAACCGCTACGAGTTTGTCTGCATAGACCAAATGGAAGAAAGCGGCTACATGGTGTATATAAACAACCCCAACGGACACGATGGGGAACAATGGGTGTTCGGGTACTACAAGACATTTGGCAGAGCCTTAAAGAAAGCGGCTGCAATCGTAGAGAAAAGAGAATACCCAAAACCGATTGAAATTTGGTAATAACAACTAAAACATACTGACATGGCAACATTAGCAATCAAAATCCCCAAATGGGACATTGAAGAAGAAACGGGCTACAAGCCTTTCACTACATTTTGGCAAGATTTCTCCATTGCCGACACATACGGCTTGCAAGCCATTCAAGACACATTTAATCGTGCTTTTGAAGCGTGGAAAGGTGATTATAAGTACCTCACAGAGCTTGTGCTTGTGTTGAACCACAAGATATTTCACCACTATACAGAGAAAGGCACAGAAGAACAAAATGAGGTAGCCTCGCTTTACAATGAGCTTTGGCGCAAAGCAAATGATTATGCCTTGGATAACTTGCAAGGCGAGCAAGCAGCATACTTTTATCACTTAACAGATTGAGATATGGAACTTACAACTACAATCACACTAACGGAGGGCATGGTGTACAATGCCATGAAAGAGGCAATACAGGAGTTCTTCACGAACTTGCCCTCACAAGCCGACAGCAAAACAGATTGCCCCACAAGTCGGCTATGGGGACAGATATTGCGCAATGGAAAGCCTGTAACAGACAGCGACATTGAGCCAGTGAAAGACAATACACTTGGTGAAACAATATACGGTGTTGTGCTGTTGCGTGGCGCAAAAGAAATAGGGACAATCGAAATGTAAGGATATGGAAACAAAAAAGTGTGAGGTATGCGGACAGACTTTGCCACTGTCCGCTTTCTCCAAGTCCTATAAGGGACGGTGCAAGGAATGTGTGGCAAAACAGACAAGAGAAAAGCGCAACGGCATTATTGCAACAGATAAGCCAAAGCAGATTGATTGGGAGCAACGCAGATACGAGATAGCAAAGGCTGCTATGGTCGGACAACTTGCCTCGCCTGTTGTTGAGGGCATAGACCCAAACCCAAGTATGCCAGATGTGTGCAAATGGTCTGTCATGTTTGCGGATGCACTCATTAACGAACTTAAAAAGCATGATAATGGATAAAAAGACATTCTTTCACAAGGTTAGCCAAATGCGAGCCGTACAACGTGAATACTTCAAAACTCGGAGTAGCGCAGCACTCGCCTCAAGCAAGTTGCTGGAAAGGCAGATTGACGAAGAAATAAAGCGAGCCAAGGCGGTAATGACTGCAAAGGCAAGGCTCTTTTATGAGCTTGTGGATATAGACCCACAGATAAACCAAGAATGGCTCAACGACCATATCAGAGCAAGCCTTGATTTCTTCTTCTGTGATGCGGATGTTCAACATCAAAGTGTGCTAAACAGACATTTCTACGACAACGGATTTAGTGGCACATACGATTTTCCCACAATCGTAATTAACGACATAGGCGATATGTCAGATGATGATATGCTTGAATTTAAGTACGAGTACATCAATCACAAGTATCATGTATCATTCTTAAACAGACTGAAAGGTTAGAACTATGCAAAGAACAATTAGATTTCGTGGCAAAGCCACAGGTAAAGGGAATATCCCTACAAATTGGGTATATGGTGGCGGTTGTTTTTCGGTGGCTGGCAACACGTTCATCTTTGCCGACCCAACACCTAAATTCATGGGTAATGGCGTGTACGAGGCAAAGGCTATTGAGGTTCGCTTTATATGTCAGTCCACAGGTTTGCACGACATATTCAAAGCAGAGGTGTACGAGGGCGATGTGGTACGCTTAGACGGGAACAAGAAGTACACCTATGTCATTGAGTGGAGCGAGAAACACACGGCTTTCTTGGCACGTTGCATCCAGACAAAGACAGGACTTGCAAACCTTACCCCATTCGTACCGATTGAAGTAATAGGCAACATATACGATAATCCAAACTTACTGAAAGGAGAAAACAAATGATTGATGAAAAGAAAATAGAAGAGGTAGCAAGCAAGGACTCTGCTTTCCTTTACTCCGAGTGGAACACACCATGCAAAGAAGCGTATGTAAGAGGTTTTAAGGCGTGTATGCACTGGCTACGGCAAAGTCTTTGGCATGATGCAAGCGAAAGACCACCACGATATGACACTTACCTTGTGCGGACAAAGCAAGGGTGTTTGGATTTTTGCCATTTCGCAACTGAAAAATGGCATAGCAAAGATATTGGCACTGTTGATAAATGGCTTGATTTGGCAGACATTAAACCAAAGGAGGCGTGATGTATATAACAATTACTATCACAAGCACAGCGGGCGCATTTATATGTACCTTGCTGATAGCTTACTTAGTGTTTCGCATTGTATGTTTATTAAGAGAAAAGAAATATAAAATTATGGCAAGTAAAAACAACATTGAAAAGTACATTGAGCGTTTGAAAAAATGTCAGAATATGGGTGATACAGAGTGCGCCCATGCAGACGCAGACAGAGTATTAGAGGATGTCATTCTTAATGAGCTTGGGGATGATTTCAAACAGGTTGTAAATGAATACAAGAAAGTACCCAAATGGTATGCGTAAACTTAGTAAAGATGAAGACACTAACATTTGATGTAATGCTCAATGGGCGTTTTATCTGCACGTTATTCTACAAGTATTGCCCACTGTTCCCAATAGACAGTGAAGAACTTGTGAAGTTCGTTCTTGAAAAACGCCCTACATTAAAGGGCAAACCTTTTCGTATCGCTTTTTAGTTCAAAATGAGTACCTTTGCACACAAAAACAAAAAGCGCATGAAACAGCAAAGAAAGGTTATTCACGTTGAACTGAATGAGCCGTACAAGGATAAGCACCATTGGTATTTTGGCAGCATAACGGCAATATACGACATTCTGCCTGTTGATGTGGTCGGCATTGCTCATACATCATTGTGGAATGTGTTAGCGAAGAATGGAGAATATAAAACCAAGACAGCAACAATAAGGCTTGGTGTTCTCCATTCCAAGCAAACCAACAGAGGAAAGAAAGCAACAGACAATGAAAGTTGATGAAATAATACATCAAAATATTTTTCTTTCAGATAAATGTTGTATCTTTGCAAAAAGAAAACCTCAAAATTGGGAAGAGGCGCGGATTGTAGTTCCGCGCAAAAGCTACCAATGGTGAGGTTTTCTTTTTTATTGTATCGCTTTCAATATCGTTTCATTATCAGACACACTATAAATCACATATTCACCTGTATGATACTTTCTAACGATTATCCAGCACTTGCGCCCTCCGATAGTCGTTTCAAACAGATGTAATGTAACCTTTGGCGAATGTTTATCTACACCGCTACCACAATACACGGCATTTTCAATGAGGTTAGGCAAATCAAGTAAAGCCTCGTTCTTTGCTTCTGCATCATGGAATGGTTGGTTAAGCCATTCTTTAACACTTCGCTTTGGCAAGGTTGCAGTTACATTGAGGTCTGGCAGCGTGAATTGCTGTACGCACAATGTTTCGATTGCAAGCTGCTTTATTTCCTTGCGCCTGTCCTTTGCTTCTTGTGATAGCGGTTTCCTTACTTGTCGTTTGCCATTGAGTGCGTCCCTTATCCGTTGTTCATTGTCCTTGTAGAAATATGGCAGTGTTCCAGCACCCTTTGCTTTCTCCATACGTTCCGCATTGTCCCTTGCCCAACTGACAAAATGTTTTGGAATGTCGGTTACTTCATCGGCACACTCTACGCTGTTAGGACTTTTGCCATCAAGGATGTAGTCAATCATCTTTTCAACCTCGCCATGTGTGGCAAGCACAGGCACTTGGTAGCAACGGCAATTCGGGTGCCAGCCAGTCAACTTTATTGTCTTGGGATAGATACCTTTCAAATCATCGCAAATGTCGGGGACAGGGTGGTTGTTGCTCAACTTGATTTCAATGCCTATGACAAAGGGCATATCTTGCCATCTGTCATATTCTGCCGTGCGGTAGGCGATATTGGTTTCAGTCCTTGCAAGCCTTTGGGCATTTCTGTATGAGGAACGATAAACGCCTCGTCCGGGGTGGTAGTCCTTGGGGTTATCATCTATCCATTTGTAAGACTGACTTTCTTTGTCATATATCCTACGTTTCCACACTCGCCCATATACAGGATTACCGTTTTCATCTTCACCTACCTTTACACGGAAACGCCTATACCATCTATCGGGGTCGTTCAAATACTTCTGAATGGTGGTAGCCAAGCGATTTGCAGCCGTACCCTCACCAATAGCCAAGTCAAGCGTATTCTCCAACTCTTTCTTGTAGGCTCCCGTGTATCTCCACACCCTTTGAGAAAGGTTCAATCCGCTTGCGCCTGTCTTTCTTGAAAAAAAGGCTTTCATCGCTTCTTGGTTGTGCTGAAAGTATTTTGCGAAGAATGGGTTTTCAATCGCACTATCACCAAACACCGCCTTAACAAGTTCGTCTGTATGCTCGTTTGATTTGAGCCATTCCCTTTCTACTCCCTTGCGTATGGTCTGATAGATACGGCTATACATATTGCGCAACATGGGCGTTACTTGCTCGCTATACCCATAATCAGCAAAGGAGAACGGCTTTCCGCTCTCCAAATCTGTATTCTTCACCAAGTTAATAATCTGCATCATCACATCACGGTACACCGCCCTTACGTTGGCAGCATACCCCTCTGTGCGCTTGAACAACTCGGCTTGCGCTTTCTTATAGTCTATCTTTGCCATTGGTGGTTACTTCTTACTGAATTTGTCGCAAATGTCCCTTTCAAGAAACTTTGAGTATTGAAAGAACTTGCAACGGCACAATATCATGTGTCCGTCAAGTGCCTTGCTGTGTGGGTCGTATGAGTGTTTGCAATCCTTGCACGACAACCCTAATTCTTTGGGCGATTTCGCTTTCTTAGCCATTGAATAAATTTTTAATCAGTTCTTCTTTTGTTGGGAAACACGCACTATCCAAGAAATACAAGTGCTGTGGGTTGTTGCGTGTGCCTGTGTTGGTATGCTCCACGTTACGCACGAATGTACGCAATGAGTTACGGAACACCTCAATGCCAGCGATACGGAAACAATGCGGTCTATTGTTAAGCATAGTCCACACTTCATCACCTATGTTGTATTTGGTCTTTACTTCCATTATTCAGCCTCCCCGAACACGTCCATTTTGTTTAACTCCATTTGCTGTGCAAGTCTTTCGGCTTGCTCTGTCTTGATACGCTCCATTTCTGCCTTGCTGTCCTTTACAAGGTAGGACTTTTCAACATAGCTTTCAAGGCTCAATGCCCCATCGTTGTACTGCTTGGATAGGTCGGCAAGCATTTCACTGACATCATCACCGAAAGGCTCTTGAAACTCATGCCCCAATTCAAGCGCATCATATTCAGCCTTGTGTCGGTAGTCAAGCACGTTGCCCATTATGGCTTTCATCAAGGAGGCGTGTCGGTTCATATATCCATCGTGCTTTTCCTTGTGTCGCTCTGCCTTAATGACTGCAAGCAACATCACTTTGCGGATAGCCTTTGCCGACAGGTTGCCGAGGCTTTTCATGTTGTCAAAGTCAATATTTGGAGTGAACGACTTGGAAAGAATGTGCTTATCCAACCGCTCAAACTGATTTTTCTTGCTCTCGCTTGCCTGGTCCCATGTGAGGTAACGCACATCACCACCATTTTTGAGTATAAAGAGTTTTGCCTCTTCCTCTGACTTGGGCAATGAGTTGAGGATTTCAGCGGTTGCCACCATTGCGGGATTGGCGAAGCGGTCGTTTACATCTGCATCCACGCTTTCCATTGTTTCCTCACGCTCAATCATCGGCTGTACATCTGCGTGTTCTGACTCTTGCTCAAACAGCAACACAGGTATCTTGCCTATTGGGTTAGCCATTCTCTGAACTTCCCAACCGACACTACCACGCTTGCACAGATAGATTGTATCTGCCGTATATACATCTATGTGGTGAATGGTTCTGTTGCCTTGCTCTGTGAGGTAGTAACCCCAAGCAAAGGCTTTGAGCCGTCCGTATTGGTCTTTGAGCGTGTATATATCATCGTTGTTTTTCTTGCTCAACACATTCAGCAAAAGCCGTGGTGTGTTGTCTGCATCCCTGTAAACGTGGTAGAGAATGGCAGCACACCCCTCTGCGCCCGCTGCTCTCTTGGCTTCACGCACGGCACTGTCAAAGCGTGTTTGACGCATCAGCTCTTGGTAGAAGTCAAATGCGTTGTCCGTGTTCTCTGAAAGTTGCGACCATTTTACAGGTCTGCCATACAGGAACACAAGGGCAATCTCATTGATGAATTTCTGATAGGGGATAGGTATCTTGTTACGTTTGCTCCACCGTAAGAAATTGCCCTTTTTGTCGAACACTGCCCTGTCCTTGCGCTCCATTACCTTGTGAGTGCTTACCTCGTATTCCAACAGATTACGGCTTGCCACCTCTGAACGGCTACTAAGCATAGCAACCGCCCTTGTTACATCGCCAGCGGTTAGAAGTTCATCGAAACTTTGCTGATAGCCAATAGCCGCCTTTAACTCGTTTGTGATAGTCTGAATTATGCCCATTGTATGATATTGTTATGTTAAACCTAAAATTCTTTCTATGTTATCGGGTATATCCACTTCATTGTAATCAAACCAACAGCGCATGAGAAACATATCTCGCCAGTCGGGAGAACAACCGATTTCCACCTTGATTTCCTCTTTCGGCTTTAGCTTCAGCTTGCCGTCACTGTCCGCTTTCCACGTTTGCAGTTGTTCAAGCTCTCTCGTTATTTGCTCCCTGTCGGCTTGGCTCACCAAATCCTCATCAATGCCTACTTCATGGGCGTTAATGTGTTCTGCGAGCTTATAACCGCATTGTGTCTGTAAGTTTTGGTAGTTTTCACCTTGCATAGCCGTGGAGTTATTGACAAAGCCGTTGCAATCGCAATTATCAACAACACCACCGCCCACACCATCCTCATCAACAATCACCCTGTGGTTTGGTATTCGGTATTTCCTTTGCTTTGTGATTATCCATGTTTGAATGTCCGTTGTCTTGCTTATGGCAAAGCAAACCTTGTCAATGATGAAATACCCATCCCATACAGCCAAACGTGCATGGTCGGCACCAAAACGGGCAATATCCCCCGTAATGTAATGCTTGCCTGTACGCAAAGCCAGCTTGTTTCCGAATATGGCGCATATATTATCATGTGAGCATAGAGCGTTGGGGTTATCGTCATATTCCCAATCACCAAGAAATAGACGGGCAAACTTCACCTTGTCGGATGTCGTTTTCAATCCCTCTATATAGTCGGGGTCAATGAATGGGTTTTCCTGTACCAAGCAAGCAATGTAGTAGCGGTATTCTGCAAGCTGATTTGCCTTGTATGGCTTGTAGAATATATCGTACATCCAATTTTTCTTGGGGTTACAGGTGATGAATAGCTTTCGCTTTAGTCCGTATTCTTCATTAAGGCAGCGACCGATACGAGTTTTCAGCGTGTCATACGCTCCAAAGTTCACCTCACCGCCCTCCTCAATCCAACCGCCTGTGAACTCAATAGAGCCGTAGCGTTCATATAATGGGTCAGACGGTTTATATTGCAAGTCAAGAAAATCAATGCGAGAGCCATTGTAAAACTGAATGTAGTTCAACTGTCCGTTGAAACTCCACAAAGCCTCTGGCACTCCATACATCGTGCAAACTCGCTTGAATGTGATGTAAGTTGATTGCGTGATACGCTTCAACTCGGCACGACCGATAAACCACTTTGTACCCGGATAGGCAAGACACATAAAGAGCAACCACACGGCACCCGTCCACGACTTTGCACCACCAGCAGCACCACCATACAGAATTTCAACGTGTGTGTTGTCTGTAAGTATGGTTAAGGCTTGCTGTTGCTTGTCGTGGTTCTTTCCGTCACGGCACGTTATAAAATCGAAACGACCACGGCGGAAAAGCTCCGTTTTGACTGCAAGAGCCATTGGCATTGATATGTCTTTATTGTTCCTTGCCATTCTTTGCGCTGTTCCTTATCTTATCAAGTAGTGTGTTATATGTTATCAGTTCATCATCGGACAGAGCCGACAAATCCAAGTTATTTGATACATTGGCGTTGATTTCGCCCTCTATGTTTTGGGTAGCCTTGCCAAACACACGGTCAAAGAGCATTTCAACCGTGGATGTGCGACCGTACCGAATATCTGAATTTATAGCCGAAATGATGTTCAATACCCAAATGGGCGTGTCCTTGTTTGGCTTTGTCCTGTCGTTGGGGTCTTTCAGTAGCGGTTCAAGTTCTGCCGTTGAACTCTCATAAAGGTGCTGTATGACTTTGAGTATTTCTTCTTTGCTGCTTTGCGGATTTACCTTTTTGCCTGTTGTGGTCTGAATGTATTTAAGCACAGAAAGATTGCCCCGACCCCTTTTCTTGGGTTGGTTCTCGGATGTAAAGCGGTTGCCCTTTTTATTTCCTTTCTCAAATAGTGCCATTCGTTGTAAATTCGTTGATTTCTTTTATAGCGTGTTCGTCAAACACACTTAATAACTGCAAAAAATCGGACAGCGAAAAACACCGCCCGACTTCTTCACTTGGTAAATCGGCTTTTATGCCTGTTCCTCTTGTGCTTTATACTTATCGTAGAACCAAGCGACCAAGCCACCCTCCATGTAATTATCCAAATCGTCATAGGCATCCAGTTCATCCATGAGTGCCTCGGCTTTGTCAATTACACCTGTGAGTAACTTTTGCTGTTCATCGGTAGCGTTCCACACTTCGATTTCGCCATTTAGCTGCTGCTTGATTACTTTAATCTCGTCAGCGGAAAGTTCAATCTTTTTCATCGTTATACTGTTTTATTAAGTTGGTCGTTCATTTAGAGTTTGTACTTCTTGGCGATAGCCTTAACCGCCTTTGTGTATTTGTCGGACTTGCCATGTACTGCCTTGGTTACGGTTTCTGCCCAGAACTCGCTAACATTGGTTGTGGCATACTTGCCATAGCCTTTCTTTTTCTTGTCACGACTCCATTTCTTGTATAGGGCGTTTACTTCCTTACCTGCTGCCTTTTGGTTTGCGCCTGTCATGTGGGCGTTCCATGTAGCGTGTGCAAGTTCATGTGTTACCGTATGAGCAACAGGCTTGTTTGTGGTCGTACTCCAACCGCTTTTGTAATTCTTGGAGTGTTCCCTTGATACATTCTTTGCGCCTGTGTCGAAATGCTTTCTATCCAAGTACACAGCCTCGGACTTGCCGCCCCTTGTAACGTGAACACCATAGGCAGAACCGCCCAAATCGGCTAACTTCACGTTTCTTTGACGCACACCCATAACAGCATGATAACGAGATATAGCCTCTTTTGTCGCTTTGTACATCGCTTTGTCTTTCATTTCAACGAGTGAACCAACACGGCTTATTTTGCCCTTGTATTGTCCACCTCCGTCATTGGTTCCAGCCTTAACGCCAGCACTATTTCTTCCCATAGCTGTTTACTTTTGACGATAAAACAATGAGGGGTTGTCAAGTACGCTATCAAGCACCACCAATCCCTGTTCCTTTGCCTTGATTTCCTCTTTGAGTTTTTCAAGTTCTTCTTTTGTAAGTTGGCTTTCGGTCAAACCGTTTTCTTCCAACACTTGCTTTATTTTATCTTCCATATTGCAAAGTTATATATTTAGTTGTTCTTTTTACTATAATCCCATCCGTATTTCTTGGCAAGTATTTTCATAACCTTGTGGAAATGTGTAACTTCTGCTCTTGCTATGTTGCTTTCATTCCACCCTGTTTTGGTTAGATAACTATGCCCCTGTTTAGATACCGTTCTGTTCGCATCCGCAAAAGCCTTTGACGCAACATCTGCTGATACACCCCAACCGCCCTTTGGTCTTTTTACAGAAAACGTGTATGTCGGGGTTACGGCTCGCATTTCTTTTGCATTTACCTTAATGGCAGACCTTATATCATCGCTTGAAAACGAGTTACCTATGCGCCTAATGCCATTTGTGCCAAGTGAGCGAGGGTGATTGTGGGTCAATATACTATTTGCGGGTATCTTCTTAGGGTCAAATACTACCTGTGCGCCCTTGCCACCGATTGAAGAAACAATATCGCCCTTGGAGTTGAAAACGTGCAATGTTTCATCTTTGTTGCGCCTGTATTTCTGTTCCATGCCTACGATATTCTTAACCATTTTTGCAGTATATCCCTTTTCGGTTGCACCTTTGGAGCCGCCAGAACTTCCACCCTTACCGCTTGATGTTACGCCTCCGCTGTTCCTACCCATAGTTTACTTCTTTTTAGCGTTGATAAAATCGGTAATGTAGAGTAATCCGTGCTTTCGGCAAAAGTCTTGGATTTCCTCACCACCACCATAAACCACCAAGTTAGGGCGTTCCAATCCGCTTATTTCCTGTGCCACTTGTAGGTCAGACTTCAAACTTTCTATCCAACCGTCCAAACCACGGGTAAAGAATGCGTTATACCCCTTTGGTATGCCCATTTTGTTATAATCAATAAACTTGTGGCTTACATTGAGGTCTGCATATACCTTAATGCCGCACTCTTGGAAATAGCGAGCAAGCCACCGCTTTTTGTAGATAAGTTGAACGCCCCACGCTTTAGGCGTTTGGTCGTGGCAACTACAATTCGGCTCAACAATAGCCTTGCATCCGCTAGTCAGTATCTTTATGGGGTCTTTGAACAAAGCCTCAAAGCGATAATCATCTACATAGAAATGATAGGTCGCTACATCCTTGCGTAATCGGCTGTTCGCACCCCACGGACTAAGTGGCAACTCAACCTTGCCAGCTTGCATTTCAAGCAACAGGTTCGGTATTTCCATTTCGTTGTCGCTCTCATAAAGCACATCCTTGTACATGGAACGATAGAAAGCCTCCTTGTCATTTTCTTCATTGTCAGTATCGCTTTCATCATCTTCTGTGTCGGTGCTATCCTTGCTTTCGTCTGCCTGTTCCACCACCTTTGCAGTTTTCTTGCCCTTTCCCTTCTTGGGTTCTTCATCATCGCTTGGAATATCCAAACCTATAAAGTCAAAGTTCACATCGGCAAAGGTTGTTTCCACTTGCAAGGCGTTGTAGTCCCATTCGCCATTGTTGATATTGTCCCTAAGAATGAGGTCAGCCTCTTCTTCGGGTGTGGTATCTTTATACAGGACGGTAGGCACTTCTGCCACCTTGCATTTCTTGGCTGCTTTCAACCTCTGATTACCGCACAAGACAATGAATTTGCCATCACGCTCAATAATGGCAAGCGGTCTGTGTTCCCAAAAGCCATTGATACGGATAGAATCAACAAGCCTATCCAAGTCAGCCTTATTGATTGTACGAGGGTTTTCGGGCAACGGATGCAATTCAGACACCTTGCGAAACTTCATAGGCTCACTTTTCATCTGTCACCTCACTTTCTTCTTTGTCCGTAGGAATATCCGTGCAATCGGGGATAAGATTAGCCTCATCCTCAATCACACGGAAACATTTGCGTATGTATTCAGCCAAGCGCACAAGGCGGTAGTGCTTTCTGTATTTCAGAAAAACAAGCCTACTGCCGTCATTGGTATCAACACCCCAACCATAGAAACGACCTCTGTAATCAAGCGGTAGCTTTATTCTGTTGTCGTAGAGATATACGCTATCAGCCACAACCTTTGAGATTGTAGCCGTGCGGTTGTATCTGCTGTTAAGGAATATAACCGCCTTATCGCCCTTTTGGAGCGTGGCTTTTGGCAGCAAAAGAACTACCTTTGAGCCTATCCATTCCCAACCGCCCAAATACAGGACAGCCAGAACGATTAAAGCCGTTGCTATGCTTAATATTGTCGTTGTCATATCGTTGTAAATTTACTTGGTGAATACCCTTTGCAAAGATACTAATTTTGTGTTTAATAAACACATATTTGAATAAAAATCTGCTTATAAACCATATACGAGCATTGCGGCATCACGATTATGTTCATTCGTGCGACCTTGCCACTTTGTTATTGCCTTGAAACTCTCGCCTGTCAGCTTGGTTACATTGCGTTTAGGGGCAACCATTTCATACTTGATATTAGCCTTGTCTTTGCACAGGTCTGAAAGGTAATCATCCCATATACTTGCATCACGTTTGACAGAGCCGACACCTTGCAGTTTCTTCCGCTCTTGCTCACGGCTCATTCTCTCTGTTCCGAACCAAGTTCTTTGCCGTGGGTCTTCAACACGCACAACCACTTCAATACCCGATTGGACGTATTCATTCACAATCTTCATTGCCTTGTGGATAGCCATTGTTTCAAGCAAGAGAAACTGCCCACCGCCCCATATTGCCACGCCTGTATGCGTTCCTGTGTCTATGCCGATATAAGCCTTTCCAATAATCTTAGCCATTGCCCTTTTTGATTTTGGTTACAAACTCGCCTGTCTTAATGTAACGTAGGCGCATCATAAACATCATCTTGTAGTAGTTTTCACGACCACAAACCTTGATTACATCCTTTTTGAGTTTACGAGGTAAACGGATTGATTTAATTGTTCTCATTTTGTTTTGTCTTTTTATATTCTTTCATTGCTGAATGTAGGCTGTTGGTGCTGTCAAGCAACGTAATGAGCTTATCAACATCAATCATCTTTTCACCGTCCAAATACGCCCACACATTACGCAGCGCATCCGCAATGGCTTTTGCCTGTTTCGCCTCCTTGAGGGAGCTTTGCACTTCCTTGTTGGTGGCAGTGGCACGACCATTGGCTTTTGCAGTTCTCAACGCTGTTTTCGCTGCTCTCACTTGGTCGCTCTCATGTGTGTAGCTGTTGCTTATCTCTCTTGCTGCCATTGCCGACAACTCGCCAGTGGCTATCTTGTCTTGCAAGTATTGGGGCAAGTCCAACAGCGAGAGGCACTTGCTGATAAATGCGGGCGATTTCTTGAACTTTTCGGCTATCTCAACTTGTGAGTAGCCAAATTCTTCTTTGAACCGCCTAAACATTATGGCACATTCCAATTCGGAGAAACGCTTACCCTCGTTGCGCATCATCTGCTCAATGTAGAGCTGTTCGGTTGTTGCGCCTTTCGGTGCTTTAAGTGCCTTGATGAATGGAATGTTTGCACCCTCCGATATTGCAAGCATTGTGGCACGGTATCGTCTTTCACCGTCCACCAGCTTGTATTTCTCCACGCCATCCTCTTTGTAGGGGATAACAGTAACAGGGTTAAGCACTCCATTTGCCTTTATCTGTTCTTTGAGTTCTTCCAAGTCAAAATCTCTACGCACATTGAAACCCTCCATTACGACAATGTTTCTTGGGTCTATCAGAAACAGGTCTGTGCGCTTTGTTGCGTTCACTTCCATATTAAGATTGTTTTTATTAGAATAAATATTGCGTTCTTTGTTCCCATTCAAGCCGTTTCATCGCCTTTTCAAAGTATTTGGGCAATATCTCACATCCTATAAACTTGCGTTTCTCCTTGTAACACGCAATGGCTGTTGAAAAACTGCCAGCATACGCATCAAACACCACATCACCCTCGTTGGAGTGCAACATCAACAGGTGGCGTAACAGATTGATTGGCTTTTCCGTTTCGTGTAGCCGGTTCTTTGCCTGTGGCGGTTGGTCGTGAAAGGTTTTCATTTGCAGTTCATAACCGAGGTTGTTGTACGTTACACCCTTGGAGCGCACATATACGATAAATTCAAGGTTATTGATGTAGCAGCCATTGCCCAACGGCATAGGGTTTGGTTTATCCCACACAAGCAAGGTTGCCACATACCCCTTGTTTTCCCACCATGTCATTATGCGCCCTATCTGTTTGTTGGAGCAAAACACGCAGATGTTCACACCCTTGCAAATCCGCTCAAACTCGCCAAACACCTTGTCATAGTCAATACCTTGCGACACGAAATAAAGCGAGCTGTTCTTGCGTGATTGGATTTGCTTTCTTGTGCAAAAGTCCCCATGTGAGCCTCCACCGTTCAAATCCAAGTCGTAGGGAATATCAGACAGTATGAAGTCCACGCTGTTGTCTGGCATATCTTTCATCACATCCATGCAATCGCAATTGTAGCAAGTGCAGTTCTTCAGTACCAGTGGCTCATTCATCATCATCAAAGTATTCTTCGTTTTCCTCAATGAAATTATCCATTGCATCATCGCACCAAGTACCCTCGCACAATCCATCCGCTCTATGGTCTATATCGCCATTGCGCCACGGACAGAACTTGCATATTTCTTCACCGAGTATATTTTTATATCCTTCTCTACTCATAGCATTATACTTTTGCAACTCACGCCTTGCCTTGCGTAAATCTTCCGCATCAAAAACATTTGCGCTCATAGTCAGTATCTGAAATCTGTAAAGTGGATTATCACTCCCTCAAACACGTTGCTCTTGCATCCGCACTTGCCAAAGAAGTAATCCACGAAATCATCAACACTCAATCCGTCATTGCTTGCCACATCCTCAACAGGCACACGCTTGTTGTCAATCCAGCACTGAGGCAGCGCATCATCAGACGAATATGTCATAGTTATGTATTGCAGTCCTATCTGGCTTAACTTCTTCAACTCTCGCTGTTCCGAGCGGTAAGGTCTTTCCGTCCATTCACGCACAGAAAGTATTTTCTTTCCGCTGTTCACTTCCTCACACCGCTTTGCCCACAATCCGCTTGCATCCACACGCACGGTATGTATTTTGTGGCTTGCGTAGAGCAAGTTTGCAAACATCGTAGGCTTTCCCTCTTTCTTGTGCTTTACGGGAAACACTCTGTTCAACATCAGTATTACATTCTTTTTCATGCTGTTTTAATTTTGGATAACCATTGTTCGTAAACTCTACTTGCGATTTGCGCAATCATTACAGGCGGTACGCTCATTCCACAAACGTAATATGGCTTTTGGTTGCCAAAATCGTAGTCTGTCGGGAAAGAGGACACCTTGCATACACTTTCGTTTGAAAGCCAGTTCATGCCCCAACTTGGCATAGGCGAAGCTTTTTGCCGATACCCGGCTAATATCGTGGGGTGTACCATATTCTTATCAACCAAGGCGCATTGTTGGTATTTCGTTTCCTCGCCATTCTTCAACCGCTTGTATTCGTCAATGTAGCAAGGTGTTGTTATCGGGTCGCCAAGTGTGAGGTGTGCATCCTCGCACGTTATAGGCTTTTCGTCAAAATTCAGATTGATTAAAGGGTATGTGTCAAACAATGTGTGTGCGGTCGGTACATACTGTATGAGGTCGTTTCTAAGGCATACAAAGAAAACACGTTCCCTGTGCTGTGGCACACCCATGTATTGCGCATCAAGCAAGAAATGCTGACAGGTATAACCCGCATCCTCAAACTCCATGTGAATACGTTGAACGTATTTCTTGGCAGCACCTTGGAGCAATCCTTTCACGTTTTCAGCGATAACAACCTTTGGGCGCAACTTGCGTACAACATCTATGAAATCGAAGAATAGCGTATCAAGCACTTGCTCTGCCTGTCCCTCTCTGAAACGCTTTTCCTTACCCCATGTTTCCTGTCGTGTCCTTGCCATTGCGATTGTGAACGTGGAGCAAGGAGGCGAGCCGTCCAGAATGTCAAGGTTGTACAACGCATCAGGAAATGCAGTTCTTTCCTTGAATGTCTGTATAGGTTCAAGAAAGGCATATCGTGGGTGGTGGTTTCTCTCGTACAAGTCCATAACACGCTTATCTATTTCGTTGCATCCAACCACATCAAAGCCAGCTAATTTGTACCCCATAGAACTACCCCCCCCCACAAGCAAAACAACTGAACACCTTGCCTTTGTCTTTCGTAAAGTTGGCGTTTTTCAGCGTCCAATCGTAATTGAATTTATGTTCCGTCTGTTCTAACATTGTTCATCAAACACACTTAATAAGTAAATAAAAAACGCTACTTGCGCCTACTTCCACCGTGCAACTCTATCACGTTGAAACTCTTGAAACGGTCAATCAGTCGTTTCTCAAAGCGTTCTTTCAGCTCTCGCACCGTCAGATTGCTTGTTATGTGATAGCGTTTGCCGTACTGTTGGTATATCTCGTAGCGAGCAAACAGAAATTCATCGGTTATCTGTGTTAGCAGCGTACCGAAACTCTTTTGCTTTTCGGTAGCCAATCCCAAGTCATTAAGACATACACCGAATGGAGCAACACCATCATAAGCCTCCTGTGTGCTTGCGCCTTTCAGCTCATTGTATGTGTATTTGTCTATATGCCCATATACCTTGTGGTAGTTCATTAGTTGGGTCATGCTGATATTGCGAAAATAGTTCTCGTTGTTTGTCGCTCTAAGGTAGTCCGAAAAGATTTGCATTATCATGGTCTTGCCTGTGCCGGGTTCACCTATAAGCAATATATTTTTGTGGAGCTTGTAATCTTCATCGGGGAACACGTTTTCAGCCAGAATGCAGTTGTTGAAATAGTAGGTCAAGAAACGCAACACCTTAGAGTTGTGTTCATCAACAATGAAATCTGAAAACTCACGCAGCATATAGTTCTTGCCAATGCTGACAATCAGATTAACGTGTTGTGCGTATTCGTAAGGGTCTGTAAGGTCATATCTAAAACCTTTCAGAGTAGCCCTCCTGTGTTGTGCTATCAGAGCCTCCGACCGCTGTTTGGTCAAGTGGTAACGCTCCGCTTGCATATCTCGTATTATTTTCAATGCCTCTTCCTGTGTTTTGGGCAATTGAATTGGTTTGCCGTTGAGTTCCATGTCTTAAATATTCTTCGTTGTACTTATCCACTACCCAATTGAGGATAGCCTTGTAATCACTTTTGTACCGCTTGCCTTTTGAGCCTTTATAGTTGTCAAGCATTTCAATCATCCGCTTTGCGCCATCTTCCGTGTGTTCCGCACAGAGCTTGGCATATTCATCACGGGTAAGTGTAACACATTCGGCATAGTGGTACTTTCTCTTTTTCTCAATCAGTTGCTTTTGCTTTTCTGTGAGTGGTGGCGGTACATCATCGCTGCCTGTATCGTTGGAGAATAGCAAAGGCTGTTCTTGCTGTGTATGCTTGGGTGGCGGTTCTTTTGGGGTTGGTGGCACAACATCGTTTTCTTTCTCTGTGAACGGTGCTTTGTCATTTTCAGTCAGCCGTTGTTTCATTGCATCACCGCCTTTCTTGCCAGCATTGCGCCTTTTCTCGCTTATATCAGCCTGTTTAACCATGTCGGCAGAATAGTACACGCCTTTGTGGTTTAACGACAGCACACCGCAATCTATGAGTTCCTGTAATGGTTCATCGTCTGTAAGACCCAACAACACTACCAACTCATTTAATGTGTATGGTGTGTTGTTAGGCTTTACAAGCATACCACGTTGGGAACTTTCCCACATATAGCAGAGCATTGTTACCCACACACCCTTTGCCATGAGCGAAAGGGTATTGATACGAGGGTCTGACAACCACACCCTCGTATCAAAAGGCATAAGTGAGTATTTCCGCTTGTCTGCCATACGCTAAGTGTTATGCTTCCATGATTGCAATGTCGGGCGCAATCTTACGAATTTTAGCCAGCACATCATCAATGCAACGGTCACGGTATTCATCTGCCACTTCCTTTGCACCAGGCGATACAAGCTGTAAGAACACATCACCGTCTGTAAGGTAATGGTCAAACTCCACCTCAATAGGCGTTTTCTCCGTACCCTTGAAAATGGAGAGGTTCACCGTGAAACTCTTGGGCAGATTGCTTTCCACCTGTGTACGGTACACATCGGCACGACTTCCAGACGGGTCACGCTGCTTCTCAATCTCCGACTTCGCATTTGCAGTGAAGTTCTTGAGGGCAGATACAAGTTTCATGTTCTCGCTCTTGTCAGTGAATACGGCACGGTTAAGGCGCAAGAACTGACCCAACTTTGCGGGAATCCAACCCATCTTTTCATCGTTGATGTGGAATTTCTCAAAGATTTCCGAATAGGCAGCCTTGCCTACAAACGTGGACTTAGTGTAGTAATCGCTTTCGTTGATTGTGAGCGTGATTGTCATTTCCTCACGGTTCACTACGATATTGGCTTTCTTCTGTTCGATAGTGTCAATTCGCTTTGTGAGCCAGTCAAGAGGCGTGGAGAGTACGCCTGTCACGTTGATACTTTGGGGTTCTTTCAACTCCAACTGCTGAACTTTGGGTGCAACACCCTCACGCAGTATTACTTCGATAGGCTTTTCGCCTGTGTAGTTGCCGATATTAACGGCAATCTTTTCATTGTTTTGCTCCATTGTTTTGTTGTTTTACTTGGTGAATAACTTAATCTTCTGTCCCTGTTCTACGCACGAATTGCATAACGGTACGCTGTCTTTCTTCGGGGGTAATCGGTCTTTCCTCCAACTTGTAACCCTCTGGCGAATAAAATGCAGTCTTTCCCTCGTCCACATCTACGAACTTGAAACAATCGCCCTTTACATACTCGCCTCTTGCTTTGAGTTCATCAAGGATTAAGCCTCGTCTTTCAAGCAACGGCTTTATGCGTCCCTTGTAGTCGGCTCTGATTTCAGCGAGTTTATCTTCAAGCTCTGCCACTTGGATAGACACGTTTTCAAGTTCTTCACGCCTTGCGTTCACTTCGTGCTGTTCAAACTTGCGTGTGTAGCTACGTTCCACAATTTGGTCGCAGTTGTCACGCAATAGCTGTTCCCTTTTCTCTACGGGTTCATCAGCAAACATTAAATCTTGCATAACTTATCTTGTTTTGGTCAAACTTACTTCAAGCGTTCACCCACAGAGAAATTGAAAGCTATTGCCTCCGCCCACAGCTCCAAGAACTGTTTGCCAAAGTATTCAGCCTTTTCTTCTGTGTCAAGGCACAAGCGGAAGCCACTGTACGCACCCGAGCGCGAGGAACGACCATTCGCACCCAGATAACCGAAACCCGCAGCCGCACCACCATACGCATCAGCAGACAAGAGGCAACCCCTTTCTTTATCGCTCATACCGTCAATCTCACTTTGGTTGTAAAGTGCAAACCAAGGATACCAGTAAATGCGATTTCCATCGGGGTCGGGATATACCTTAACCTCACCACCCCAAAGAGCCTTGCAAATCAGCTCCAATTTCATTTGGGCGATTATGTGCTTTGGCACACCAACCTTTTTAAGCGTTTCTTCATCTACGCTTTCGCCCAAAGCCTTGCAAGCATCCTCATAGGTTCGGATAGTCTTGTAATCTTTAAAGCTTGGCTTGTTATCGTCTGTCGGCTCTATCTTGCCAAACAGAGCCACAAGCACTTTCTTAGTGCTTTCGTCTGCCACTTCAAAGGCAGCTTTAAGGTTGCTTTCGCTCACCTCAATCTTTTTGCTTTCGTTGTTCATCGCTTAATCTTTTAAGTTTCTGAATGTTCTTTTTTGTTATTCTCATTGCGTTGTACACCCTTGTACTTGTGTCCTTGGGCAACAACTCTAAAATCATTGGAATGTGCCTTACCAAGTCAGCAACCACGTTGTTAGGTACTTGTATCATCGCTTGTTCTCCAATATTTATCGGGGTCGGGTATTTCAATTCCAAGGTATTCACGCCCATACTCACGCAGTTTCTCGCAATAGGTGGAGAATGTCAGCGTGTCCATTGTTGCAGTTGATGTCGGAAACTCCACAATCTCGCCCGTGTGCCTGTTTACCACACTGTCCTTGGCAAGCATATTCTTGAAGTATTCGTGTACTTGCTCAACACTCACGAACTCCCAACCAGCCTCCAAGAGTGCATCAAGCAGCATGGGGTATATGCAACCCCACAGCCATCCGTTTTGGTCGTTTGAGCGTGGCTTGCGCATCCGCTTAACCTCAATCCTATACATTCCGTCACACACTTGCCTAAACCATTCGTAGAGCGGTTGCAACGTGAACAATCCTTTTCGTTTTTCAACCAAGACCTTTGCCATATCAGAACTTTGTAATGTCAATATCCATATTTGGAGTGGCAGCATACACGGCTTTGCCTGTCTGCCTTTCGATTTCAGATACAAATTTCAACCTGTCGCTGTTGTGGTCTGACAAGTGCAAAAGCACTATGTTGTAAACATTGGCAAGGTCTAATTCAGAGAGTACCGACTTGCACGTTTGCAGTTCCATGTGCGAGTTTGGCAAGCGGTCTATTTGGCTTTTGGGCGTTACTCCAGCATTGACAGCCTCAATGAGTTTTGACATTGAATAGTTGCACTCAATCAGAATGTGGTTAAGCCGTGGAAACAGGCTAAGACATTCGCAACTGTCAGTGAGAAACATTATACGCCCACATTCGGGGTGTTCTATGAGGTAGCCGACACAAGGCACATCGTGGCAAGCGTTGAACGGCAACACCTTGAACCGCCCAAGTTTGTAGCCGTGTTTTGGAACAATGGCAACAGAGCGTGAACCCCATACACCTTTGTTTTCCCAAACATCAGCCAAAGCCAACGTGTGAAAGCCATTATCCACCATTGCCTTTATATACTTGGCGTGGTCGTTGTGCCTGTGGGTTATAAGACAGCCGACAACCTTTCGGAGATTGTACCCCAAAGCCTTTTTCACTTCTTGGAAACGGACACCAGCCTCTATTATCAAAGCCTCCTTGCCGTTGTCAAAAATGTAGCAATTGCCGTTACTGCTTGAACCTAACACTTTCAACTCCATACTTCATTGGTTAATCAAAAGCCGGGGTCTGGCTCCTTTTCCTCTGTGTTATCTTCGATTTGTGGAGCATTGCCAACTTCTTCATATTCCACGTTTGCATCATCTACTACCTCTATTGCCTGTGCATCGACTACAATGACTTGCTTTTCGTCTGTGTCGCTCTGTGCATCCGTAGCTATGCCCTCTTGTAATGATACTGTCAGATAGCCATACTTGCCCAACAGGTTGCGTAGCACGGTCTTGATAGCCATTGCGTGAAAGTTACCTTGCCAGCCTACTTGTGTACTGTCGGCATTGACAGGCAGCTTGGCGAGATTGAGCAATGTTTCTATCGTAACACTTCTGTTGAAAGCAATAGCCTTGGAGTAACGCTTGGCGTGTGCCGCCATATCCTCAACCGACATATAGATTGCCTTGTGGTAGCCATCCACCAACTGAATGTAGGCGAAATAGCCAACGACCTTTTCTGAAACTTTGCGCCCCTCAACATCAATTTCGCCTGTCAGCTTTGACACTCGCTGTAACTCGCCCTCGTACACCACATCAGCGTTAATGATAGCATACTTGCCTGTACGCATTGCAAGCTGATACAAGCCTTTGTAGCCAATCTGAAAAACAGGCTCATACTTCTTTACCTTGTTTCCTTCTGCATCCGTTACCGTGTTGTAGAACGGAATGATGAAAGCCTGTCCCAATGCCTTGTTGATAGGCAAGTGCAATACTGCTGCTTTCAGAGCCTCTTTCACCACTTGGTTAGGGTCGCACAATTGCAGTTTGCTGTCAGAACTGTACAAGTCTATCAGCGAAGCCACGAATGTAGATGCGTTCTTGCTAAGTGCGTTCTTGAATTGCGCCATCACGGAATCAGCGTTAAGCACTCTTTTCAGCGTGTCTAAGTTCTTCGCTTGTGGCTTTTGTGCAACAGCACCGCTTTGTTGCGGTTGCTGTGCTGTCATTTGTCTTTGTCCTTCCATATCGTATTATGCTTTAATGGTAAGTTGTTTGTCGTTGCTCACTTTCAAGTTCACGATTTGTGAGATTGTTGGGATTATCTGGTTAAAGCTCTCCCTATTGTCTATGAATATGGGTGCTGATATGCCTTTTGTGGCACATATAGCGTTGATAATATCCAAGCCAGCGTTTACCTTGCCACAGGCATTGACATCAGCATAAGGCACACCGTTCACCATGCAATAGCAAGTTACTTTCTCGCCTCCGTTCTTCTGTTCCTTAACGAATGAGAACGAAACGACATTGAACAAGCCGTTAATGCGTTGCATGAGAACCTCATCTTTGGCTTTCTGAAAGCGCAAATACACATCTTCCCATTTCTCCAAGTCTGCCTTGGCTTGATTGTTGGCTATGCGCTTTTCTTCAAGGTCGGCAATTTCCTTGTTTACTCGCTCAATCATAGCACGTTTGCCAAGTCGCTTGTTTATTTCGGCAATGGCAGCGTTGCGGTCGGCTTTCTCGCTTTGCAGTTCCGACACATCGGCTTGAGGCACCTCAACTTGCAACTGATTGGCGATTTCTGCTATGTCGTTGCGTAACCCTATGCACTCTTTATCATTGGCAATAGCCTCGTCAGCGTTGCCAGCAACAGGGATGTTGTTTTTCTTGATTGTGATATTGCCCTTTATTTCAAGTGCATCATCTTCAAGTTTGGAAATAAGACATGTTAGTTTGGTCTGCTGCTCCACGGCTTTGTCGTATTCGGCTTTGTATTGCTTACCCTTGGTCTGAATATCTTTCTGTCGCTTGGATTTGCTTTGCTCAAAGTTACCACGCAACTTTGCAATGGCATTTTCCAAGTTCTCGCCCTTGTAAGGCTCGCCACAAGTCGGACACACAAGCACATCACCGCTCGGCTCTGGGAACTGCTCTTTTGCAACAGCCTTGAACTGCTCACGCATTTCTACCAGTTTGCCGTTGAGTTCATCAATCTTGCCGTCCACGTTCATTTTGTCGTTGCGGTAGCTATCCAAGTTCTTCTGATTGATTGACAACTCGTTTTCCATTTGCTGAATATCGGAAAGTGCCTTGTTGTGCGCTGCGTTGGTTTCCATGCGGATAGTATTCTCACGGTCTTGCAGTTTTATACGCTTGTCAGCCTGTTGTTTCATAAGTGCCATCTTGCGCTTATATGCCTCATCGTTCAGAGCAGATTTGTCGGCAATCTGTGCGTCAATCTCCTTAACACGGTCTTGCACTTCTTTCAACTGCTTTTCAAGCACCGCCCATTCCTCACTTTCTGGCATAAGTTTCTGTGCCGTTTCGATACTTGCGGGAATGGTGGCAAGTGCATCATTGCAAGCCTTTTTCTTAGCCGCAATCTCTCTTGCCCACTTTGCGAGGCTTGTGCCGTTAATTTGGTCAAGCAATGCAAGAAAATCGGGGTCGGTAGCCGCCACTTCTTCATCATCAATGTTGCCAACCATTTCAAGCAACATATCTTTTTGCGTTTCCGCACTCAATGATGTAAAGTAGTAAGGGTTGGTTATCATGCGGAACACATCTTCGGGTATAATCTCCGATATTTCAGCTTGATACTCTTTCTTCGTGCCTGTGCGCACATCATTGATGAAATACTGTGTTTCGTCTTTCATCACTTCATCGGTTGTGCCGTTCACTTTCTGCCACTTCTCAACCAGTGAGCGTTGCAGTTTGATTTCCTTTCCGTCCACTTCAAGCACGGCAGTAACTGAATGTTCCAAACGGTAGATTGGCTTTCCATCCTCGCCTGTGGTCTTTACGTTAAAGCCGTTAGCACCGTCACTTCTGCCTGTGCTGTCCTTGCCGAACAACAGCCACAAATACGCATCATAGAGCGTTGTCTTGCCTGTGCCGTTATCTCCGCATACGGTTGTAATGCCGTCATTGAAAGCAATGCTAAAATCACGGACACCCTTAAAGTTCACAAGGGCAAGCGATTTCAAAATTATCTTTTTCATTGTACGCCAAATTTGATGTTGTTACTTTCGATATACTTTTCTCTGATTGTCCGTGCGTCATTCAGCACCGATTGCACATTCTCCACATAGCGAATATCAATCAGTGGAATGTTGTTGTAGCAAATATAGAGTTGGTTCTGAAACTCCATTACTTGCACAACTTTCAAGGACTCGCTTTGCATCACCGCTTTCTGCTGTTCGGCTTTGCGCTCCTTTCTGCCTTTCAGATAGGCAGAAATAAATTCGCTAATCTTCTTCATAGTTCTTTTATCTGTTAATGATTGTCTTTAGTGTTTCCGCATTGTTGAGCGATTGCAACTCTGCCATTGAATAGAAACGCTTTGAGTTGGGGGCAGCACCGTTACGTTGTGGAGTTATAAGACCTTGCTCAACCCACCGCCTCACTCGCATTTCCTGAAACAGGCGATATGCCTCACGCTGCGAAACCAAGTCTTTGCTTGGTGCGTTGCTCTGTACTATCGTGGCAGCACCCAAAGCCGCCATTTCCTTACAGATGTTTTTCAATTCGTACAACTCCATCGTAATAGCCATATCATGCCCTCCTTTTACGCTTGAAATAATCTCTTACGCTTTCGGTGCAATACTCTTTCTCCACATAACAAAGCCAAGCAAATGCCCAACCAGCAAGGGCGAAAATGATGTGTCCCCAATTTAGAAACATGGTAATCGTGCAACACAGGGCGATTGCACCCCAAACACACATACCGATAAAGTTTACCAAAGTGTCCCTTTTCATTGTCGTGTACTTTTAAGAGTTGAACAATTCTTTTGCACTAACGCCAAGGTGTTTAGCGATAATGTCAGTTCTCAATTCGTCTGGCTTCTGTGTTCCAGCAAGCCAACACCTTACAGTCGTAGGATGTACCTTTGCCACTGCTGCTATGTCGTTCACCCATGCCGTTTTTGGTGCTTGTGGGCGTTCCGTTGGCAGTGCATCGTACATTTGCCGAAAGACAGATTTCTTCTTATACTTCATTTTCTAACTGATTTAGTGTGTTTTACAGACATAATTTTATATCTTTGCAACACTATTAAACTTGTTGTGGTGCAAAGGTAAACAATTTACCTAAACCAACAAAATAATTTAGGCAAAAAGTTTATGGTGAGTACAAAATAAATTTCGTAATATTTAGAAAGTTGCTGATAATGAACAAATTAGACAGATATAAAATTTTGATACGCCACCTAACAAAATCGGGGATTGTGGCAAGTCAGAGGGAATTAGGGCAGAAAATGGGGTATAATAACCCCTCGGCTTTCTCGCAAGTAATCAACGGAAAGACCCAAGAGCCTAAACTGTTTACCCAAAAACTCAAAGATATTGTACCAAACTTAAATCTTGAATGGTTGGAAAATGGCACAGGCTCTATGCTTGGAGATGGGGAAGAAGAAACACAGCAGACTGCAAACGAGGAAAGCGCACATCATATTTCGGCAGAGGATAAAACTTTTTCCACTATGCTTGTGGATATGATGAATACAAAGCAAATTGCGCCTTATGGATTGCTTGAAGAAAAAGACAGGGAAATTGCCGAACTCAACCGCCAAATAGGGAAGTTGGAGGCTTTGTTGGAGGTTGCCAAAAAGGGAACTGCCCAACAGGTAGGCAATGCTGCGGTTGCAGATGTCGGATAACTATATTTGGCAAGTTCCCCAAGTATTGAAAAACAAAAACAGAAAAATATGAAAGAATACTATCGAATGGTGATTGAACTTTGCAAGCAGAGTATCGCCATACACCAAGTAAATCCCGAAAGGAGCTTAGAGGTGCTGACAGAGTTAGAAAAGGCTATCACAACAGCAAAGATTAAAGGTTTGCCCTGTGATGAACTGCAAGAGCTGAAAGCCGATGTTGAACAACTTAGAGGAATGAGCGCATGAAACAAGTTATGTGTCTATTCATACTTGCTTGTGTGTGCGCCTGTCAAAAACCATACGAGAAAGCCATTGATGAATATGTCAATGCCAATTTCAACGACCCCTCAAGTTATGAATGTGTAGAACTTGGAAAGCCACAAGAATTGACAACTATTCGCTATGCAATGGAGCAAGTAAAGACAAAGGCGAAAGCAGAGGGTTGGTCGGCAGACTCTCTTTTCAAAAAGACAACAGAACTACGACCATATCTAAAAGAACATGGTAATAATCCTGATGAAGTATTATTAAGATATTGTGAACACACTTACAGAGCGACTAATGCTTTCGGAGCAAAAGTTCTTCACAAAGAAAAGTGGTACTTCAACGAGGATTACACGAAAGTTACAAATATTGATAAAGAATGAATACACCAGTAAGCAAACAGATAATGGAACGCTTTTATTGCGCTCTTGATGCGATAATAGCGATGAAAAAGATACGAGGTGTAAATACCTATTGCCGCCTGTATGAGATTGACAGGCGCAACCTCATAGCCAACCGCAAGGACTTGGATAGAGGATGGTTTCAAGTTTCGTGGATGTACCCAATGGTAAAGGACTTTGGAGTAAATGCCAAATGGCTAATGTTGGGTGCCGGAAAGATGTTTGAAGAATGATAGCCGTACTTGTGATTATCTTTTTCGTTGGTCTGCTTTGGGCGTATGGTAAGCGACAGACTGCAAACAATGGTATCTACCAACCAACAGGACAGCCAACAAAGAGAAAGCGGAAACGCAAACCAAAGGTGCAATCATGGGAGAAACAGCAAAAGAAAGTTTGGAAAGCCAAAGCACGGTCGGCTATGTTCAAGGCAAGCTATGTTTTGCTATCCAAAGAAGAAGCGAATGACTTGTTTACATATAACCATTCAGCAGATGAAATGAAGTTGCTTGATGTCATTCTTGATGCAACACTTGACGGAAAGGATTATGTTCAAATAGACCGCCCACTATACGAGCGCATGAAATCCGAGAAAGACTTGAAAAGGCAAATGGATAAAGAAAAAGAGTGTCAGAAATAGGCACTCTTTTTTCGTTTCTTCAAAAAATCCAAGTTAGCGTGTTCTTTCCCCCATACCCCCTATTTCATATACTTATACTTAATAAGATATTATATATAGAGTGTATATATACGCGCGTGTGCGCATTATGCGCGTGCGCGAGGGAATTTTGCCTAAGCAAAACGGCATACTTAAAGTGTTGAATATCAAGCAAGTATAATTTTTGCTTAGGCAAAATATAGTTTGCTTAGGCAAAAATTACAATGTGTTGATTATCAATAGTTTAGTTATTTTGCCTAAGCAAATTGCCTAAGCAAAATCAAGACTATAAATTTTGCCTAAGCAAAATGGCATACTTAAAGTGTTGAATATCAAGCAAGTATAATTTTTGCTTAGGCAAAACCGTTATTTCTTAGGCTCTACAACATCTGACAAATCCCAATTCATAAAGTCTTGCACCTTTCGGTTGGCTTTGTCTATGCTATCCCACGACTTGCGGATATAAATGTCAGTAACACGCATATTTTCGTCCACATGGTTTAGTGCCGTGTGGACGGTGTACTTATCCACTTCTGCATCATTGGTTGCAATGGTCGCCCAAGTGTGCCGTGCTGCGTAAAATTCCAAATCGTCTATACCAAGTGAATTGCCTATCTTCTTCAATCCCTTGTTTAGTGCCGCACTGAAACTATCCATTGAGGAATACAGCTTGTAGAACTTGAATACACGTTGCCCTGTCGGGTCTTTGTACTTGTCGAATAGTGCCTGTGCTTCTGGCTCAACTCTGATTGATATTTCCGCACCATCTGCCCGTCTGTATCGTGTCTTTGTACGCTGGTAGGTTATACGACCATCTTTGTAGTCGGTGGCATTGTACAAGTCCACAGCGTTCATGCCGATTAGCAAGAAACTTAACAGGAACACATCTTTTGCGAGGTTGAACCGATTACACCCCTGTTGCAATATCGTGGAGTATGGCACTTGTGCAAACTCTCGCATCTGCTCAACTGTCAAGGCACGTTTGCGTGTGAGCGGTGCTTTCGGTATATCCACCTTTGCGAAAGGCGAGAAAGGAATGAGTATCACGCCCGCCTCTTCATCGTTAAACTCTTTCTTGGCTCTGTTATACATTGCTCTCACTTCTGCGAGATACAGGCTTTGCGCCCGACCGCCTTTCTTGCAGTTCTTCCGTGCTGGCTGCTCACCAATCCATTTTATCCAATCATTAAGGAACTTAACCGTGATTTCCTTTATATCCACGCTTTCACGCCCCACGAACTTAACCATGCTGTTAATGGCTACTTGGTAGGCTTTGGCATTGCCTGTGCGTCCCATATCAAAGAGTTTCTGAATGTACGACCTTGTGTATGCCACTATGTCAAGTTCAAAGTGTTCTTCCTCTTTCTTGCGTGTTATCAGCTCCACAACTTGCTCCACGGTCATGTTATCCAAACCCTCGCCCACATTGTTGCATATCGTGCGGTAACGCTTGATAACATCATCCACCATGTCAATGTATCTTTGGTTTTTGAGCTTGAGGGAACGTGTCAAATCTTCCTTACCCACATACCAAGGTGTAGCAAGGTATTTCTTGCGCTGCTTGTGGGTAACTCTTATCTTAATGTTGTATGTGCCATCCGCTTTCTTTTGGTGGGCATACACTTCTGCCTTGAATGTTGCCATATATCTTTGTAGAATATTTGTAGAACTATTTTCGGCAAATGTACGCACTTTTTGCTGAAAATAAGAAAGAAAAACGCCCAACCTTACAAAAAAGTTGAGCGTTTGCAGTAGTCCCGTTGGGAATCGAACCCAAATCTACGCTTTAGGAGAGCATTGTTCTATCCATTGAACTACAAGACCTTACGAATATTTTGTGCGCCTTATTGTCCGACATTCACCAAGTGAAACACGAACTTTTCCGACTTCTACACTTGAAAGTAACTCATAAGTTTAGGAAACCTCCGTTCTATCCATTGAACTATAGGAGCATCCTCCGTTCTTATGCATTTTGCATAGTATGTGAACGTGCAAATTTACTTACTTTTTTCGGATTGTGAAAAGAATTCGCTTTTTTTTCACTTCATTACACGTTTAACGTCGTCAATAGTGCGGTCGAACGGTCCGGTGTGCTCAAGTTTCAGTGTGCACATCGCAGCAGCGAAGCATCCCGACTCTTCGTAGCCCATGCCTTGTGCTCTACACCACAGATATCCAGCCGAGTAGGTGTCGCCACATCCAGTAGCGTCGACAATCTCTTTGGGCTTGTATGCTGGAATGTCGTAGAACTTGCCTTCGGCGAGAATAATGCTGCCCTCGCTGCCCAATGTCACGCACACCTCTTTCACGCCCCATTCTGCCAGCTGCATGGCGGCTTGGCGTGGGTCGGTGAGTCCGGTTATTACCTCCATTTCGTGTTCGTTCACCTTTATTATGTCGGTGTGAGCGAGTATGTTGCGCTTGTCGGCCCAGTCGATGGCGAATACTTTCTCGCCACGCACCTCACGCAGATAGCCTTGTGCGTCGATAGATATGCGGCCCTTGGTAGACAGATATTCCACCACTTCGGGCGAGAAGTCGTCGCTCAGTAGTGAACCGAGGTGGAACACGCGTGCCTCCACATTGCTCATCTCGTCGATGGTGAATGGGTCGGCACGTTCGAGCACGCGCTGTGTGCGGTCGTTCATGTCCTCGCCATATTTGTTTTCGAAGTATACCGTGTGGCGGCTGGGGAATGTCAGCACGTCGATGCCTGCTGTGCGCATGTCTTCAGCCGACTGCATCTCGGTCTCGCCCAATTTCGTCACGAGCTGGAACGACACGTCCTGAGGCAGATGGTTGAGTGCGTACGAGAAGTAGAACGATGTTCCGCCTGCCATGTACACGGTCTGTCGCGGTGTGATGATTTTGTCTTTTGTTATGTGTCCTACGCAACAAATATCTTTCATCTGTATTGTTGTTTCTTTATTGTTGTTTATGTCTGTTGTTGTGTCGCAGCCGGTTTGTGTGACGCTTTGTAATGTTGCACACGTGTTACGACGCTGCAAAAGTACTGAAAAATGACGATTTGACAAAGATTTTCATGCAGCGAAACGTTATTAATTATTTATAAAAGGATTTCATAATAGTTCTCGCGCGTTATTGTATTCGGCATCGGGATAACTGCGTGCGAACGAGGGCGGCACCGAAGCCTTCTTGCGTGGATTCCACTTGAATTCGTAGGCTGTCAGCTGTCCGTTGTTCTCTTCTACGTAGTCAATCTCTTGCTTGGCAGAGGTACGCCAGAAGTAGTTTTTTACAAAACTGCGTACGTATGATTGTTGCTTTAGCCGTTCGGCTATCTGTCGCAGAAGGGTTGTCTTGCCAACCTGTCGCGCACCGAATACGATTATGGCTTTTCCCTTGCCCATGCGCTCGCGTATCAGAGTTTCTAATGTTCTTGTTATCATATATTTACAGAGTGTTGATGTCAGTGCAAATACACGAATAATAATTACGAAATCCAAGAATCTTTAAATATTTATGGAATTGATTCCTTAAATCTTTGAATATTTATGGAATTGAATCCAAGAATATTTGAATATTTATGGAATTGGGGTGCCGTGGAAGGATGTTTTGTGTAGGCTGGTATGGCGTTTTGTGTGGGCTGATGTAGTGTTCTTTGCCCTTCCCTCAAAAAAAAGGAGTCCTTTTGGCTTGCAAAAGGACTCGTTTTAGTACCTTAAAAGGACTACATTTCGATAGCCCCTACATATACTCGCCGAAATCGGTGAGTCGCATATCGCCCTTCTTTGTAAGAGTGTCGTGGAAGGCGAAGGCGGCGCGCAATGCGCACGGTTCGTGTCCTTGCGATGCGATGCGCTGATATTCGCGCAGCAGCGGTCGGTAGTCGGGATGGGCGCAGTTGTTTATGATCTCTTCGGCACGACGTGCCGGACCCTTACCGCGCAGGTCGGCAATGCCCTGTTCGGTGATGATGATGTCCACGTCGTGCTCTGTCGAGTCGATGTGGCAGCATTGTGGCACGATGGCGCTGATGCATCCGTTCTTGGCAGTAGACGGGGTGTAGAAGATGCTGATAGAGCCGTTGCGCTCGTAGTCGCACGAACCGCCAATGCCGTTCATCAGTTTCGAACCGCACACGTGCGATGAGTTCTCGTTGCCGTAGATGTCACACTCCAGGGCGGTGTTCATGGCAATCACACCGAAGCGGTGAATCAGTTCGGCAGAGTTGCTCAGCTCGCTCGGACGCAGCGTTATGCGCGAGCGGAAGTAGTCGATATTGTCGTAGACACGGCGCAGACACTCGTTGCTTACGGTCATGGCGGCTACGGAGGCGTGCGCAATCTTGTCCTCAAGCATCATGTCGATGATGGCGTCCTGCACCACTTCGCTGAACACTTCAAGTCGTGGCAGTTGTGCGTTCTTGCCGATGGCCTGCATTACGGCGTTGCCCGTCACTCCTACGCCGCTCTGTATGGGGAACATGGTGGGGGGAATGTGTCCCTTGCGGATGTCGCTCAGGAAGAAGTCTACAACGTGGTTGCCTATGGCTTCGGTCTCAGGCGTAAGTGCCTTGAACGAGCGTGCCTCCTCTGGAATGCAGCACTCCACTACGCCTACAAGTTTCTGCGGGTCGAGTTCCAGATATTCCTTGCCTATGCGTCCGCCCGCCGAAACGAGCGGAATAGGCTGACGGTTAGGATATTCGGCACATTCATACTCGTCGTGCAGATGGCGCACGCGTGGGTCGTGGAATGTGTTGAGCTCCAGTATCACACGTTTTGCAATACGTACAATGGTAGGAACGATGCCGTCGGCTGATGTCAGGAATATGCGCATACGTCCGCCCACCTCTTCTATTGCCGACACCTCGATGATGGCCCAGTCGATGGTGCCGTAGAATCCGCGACGCAGACGCTCAGCCATATGTCCGAGGTGCATGTCCTCGTAGTCGATTTCGCCCAAATTGGCGTGACGACGGAAGTCGGCGTTGGTAGAGAAGGGGGCACGGAACTTGATGGCCTGAGCGTTGGCGAAGTCGCCCTCCAGACTCTGGCACGACGATGCACCGGTGATGATGCCCACCTTGAACGGTCTTCCTGCTTCATGCTCGCGCACGGCACGCTGCGACAGTTCGCGTATCACAGCCTTGGGTACGCCGTTGGGTGTAAATCCGCTGAATCCGATGTTGTCACCGTCGTTTATCATAGCTGCCCCTTCGGCAGCAGTAATCTTTCTGTATGCCATATCCTGATAATTAGAATAATTATATGTTATCTTAATTTATATATAAAATGATGTGCGTATTTTTTGTGCTTTGGAGTTGCTTTTGTAATTTTGCAGCATAAAACCGACGGCAAAGATACACATAATGTCGTATAAATATGCGTATATTCAAACAAAATGTATAAATATTTATTCCGTTGCTGTCAAAATGGTAATAAATCTGTATGAATATGCAAATAAATACTCCGTCTACGTCGTCCGATACCCAATATGTTAATATTCAGGGACTCGGCATAGGCTACGCCACGCACCATAAGCGTCATGTTGTGGCAGAAGAGTTGGAGGCACGTGCACCGGGCGGCACGCTAACTTGTCTGATAGGGCGCAACGGTTCGGGCAAGTCCACTCTGCTGCGCACTGTGGCTCGGTTGCAGCCCAAACTCGGCGGTAGGGTAGAGCTTGGCGGTCAGGATGCCGAATTTTTCACAGCCTCGCAGTTTGCACGTACGTTGGGTGTAGTGCTCACGTCGCGCCCCGATGCTTCCAACATTACAGTAGGCGAGGTGGTGGCATTGGGACGTGCGCCGTATACCGGCTTTTGGGGCAGACTCAGTCAGTCCGACCATGATATTGTCAACGAGGCTATGCGCAGCGTAGGCATTGAGCAAATGAGCCGACGGCGCGTGTGCAGTCTGAGCGACGGCGAGTGTCAGAAGACGATGATAGCCAAGACATTGGCTCAGCAGACACCTTATATATTACTCGACGAGCCTACGGCATTTCTCGATTTCCCCGGCAAGGTGGAGCTGATGCTGTTGTTGCGCCGCCTCGCCCACGAGCAGGGCAAGACCATACTCATGTCTACACACGACCTTGAGGCGGCATTGCGCACTGCCGACCGTCTGTGGCTTCTCACCGATGGGGCGCTGACACAAGGCACACCTCAGGAGTTGGCTACCAGCGGAGCCATCGAACGCTACATAGGTCGCCCCGACGTGACGCTCAATCGCCGCACTCTCGAAATCAGTATCAACACCGACAATTACGACAAATAAAAACAAAATAGAATTATGGAAAACAATTTCATGCAAATCATCAAGACACGCCGCTCATGCCGCCACTATCGTGACGAGCAGGTAGACGACCAGCTCCTCAACACCGTTCTAGAGGCAGGAACATATGCTCCAACTGGTCATGGAACACAGGACCCGCAGATTGTGGCTGTGCAGAATCCAGCTCTGAAGCAGCGTTTGGCAGCTCTCAATGCCAAGATAATGGGAGTCGACAGCAATCCCTATTACGACGCTCCTACCTATCTGCTTGTGTTTGCGTCGAAAGACAATCCCAACGCCTTCCAGGACGGCTCGTGCGTACTTGAGAATATGATGCTTGCTGCTCATGCCATAGGACTCGCCACATGCTGGATAAACCGTGAGTATCAGATGTTTCAGACCGAAGAGGGTCGTCAGCTGATGGAAGATATGGGCATTGCGCCCGACCGTATCGGCATTGGCGCATTATCGTTGGGCTATCCGTCGCGCGAACTGAGAGAGGCAAAGCCGCGCAAGGAAGACTGGATAAAGGTAATAAAATAGCTCTGTGGGGTTAATTAAACCTAAATTAATGATGTGTATACCATTGCTTTAAAAATAGATGATTATCTTTGTATCTCACTTAAGACAGTGGTTCGCAACAACAAATAATAACAATATCAATATTTTTTTACAAACATGAAGAGAAACTTTCTACTCCTGTCAGCAGCTTCAGTGCTGTTTATGACATCATGCTCGAAGATGGGACCGCTTTCGGCCGACAACTTCACCGTTACACCAAACCCGCTTGAATCACAGGGCGGCAAGGTAGCCGCTACCGTTAACGGCACATTCCCCGAAAAATACATGAAGAAGAAGGCCGTAGTGACCGTAACTCCCGAGTTGCGCTACGCTAACGGTCAGGTAGCCAAGGGCCAGAGCGCCACATTCCAGGGCGAGAAGGTAATGGGCAACGACCAGACTATATCATACAAGGTAGGTGGCCGCTACACAATGAAGACATCTTTCGACTATGTTCCTGAGATGCAGAAGAGCGACATGTACCTTACATTCGACGCTCGTAAGGGCAAGAAGGTATACAACGTTCCTGCTGTTAAGGTAGCCGACGGCATTGTAGCTACATCTGAGCTCTATCGCCGTACACTGGCTTCTGAGAACGGTGTTATCGCTCCGGATGCTTTCCAGCGCATTAACGAGAAGAAGCAGGAGGCTAACATCAAGTTCCTCATCAACCAGGCTAACATCCGCAAGAGCGAGCTCAAGAACAACTCTGTTAAGGAGTTTGTAGAGTTGCTTAAGAAGATCAACGCTGACAAGGAAGGCTACAACGTACAGAACGTAGAAATCCAGGCTTACGCTTCACCTGAGGGTGGTGTTAAGTTCAACGACAAGTTGGCTGGCCAGCGTAAGAACCAGTCAGAGAAGTACGTTAAGAACACTCTGAAGAAGACCAAGGTTAACGCCGATCTCGACGCTCACTACACAGCTCAGGACTGGGAAGGCTTCCAGGAGCTCGTTGCTGCCAGCAACCTCCAGGACAAGGACCTCATCCTTCGCGTGCTCTCAATGTACAAGGATCCGCAGGAGCGCGAGCAGCAGATCCGCAACATGTCAGCTGGTTTCAAGGAGCTTGCTGACGGTATCCTTCCTGAGCTCCGTCGTTCACGTCTCATCATCAACTACGAGACAATCGGCCGTTCAGACGAGCAGATCAAGGATCAGTACAAGAACGACGCTACTCAGCTGAGCGTTGACGAGTTGCTCTACTCTGCTACTCTCAACGAGACTCCGGCTAAGCAGGAGGAAATCTACAAGAAGACCGCTGAGGTTCATCCTAACGACTACCGTGCATTCAACAACCTCGCTGCTCTTGCTCTTGCCAAGGGTGACAAGGAGGCTGCTCAGAAATATGCTGCCAAGGCTGCACAGCTCGGTAGCGAGACTCCTGAGGCACAGGCTAACCTCGGCCTCGTATCGCTCATCAACGGCAACGTACAGGATGCTGAGCGCGCCATCTCTAAGGGCGCTAACTCTGAGAACGTAAAGGCTGCTATCGGTGCTCTGAACATCGCTAAGGGCAACTACGCTCAGGCTGAGCGCGACTTCGGCAACACATTGAGCAACACTGCTGCTCTGGCACAGCTCCTCAACAAGAACTATGATGCCGCTGCAAAGACTCTTGACAAGGTAGAGAACCACAACGCAATGACCGACTATCTGCACGCTATCGTTGCAGCTCGTCGTGGCAACAAGTTCGCTGCAGCTTCTTACCTCAAGGAGGCTCTCCAGAAGGATCCGTCTCTCAAGCAGTATGCTGAGAACGACCTCGAGTTGCAGCTTCTCAAGTAATGACATCACTCTTGCGGACAACCGCAAAGTAAAACAATAACAGACACGGAGGACGAGCAGACAAGGAGATAAGCGAAATGCCTCTCCCTTGTCTGCTTGTCCTTTCTTTTTATATATTAAAGCGAAATGAAGACCATCACACACGCCCTCTTTACCCTTATAGCCGTAGCCGCCATCGCCACTCTCGCGTCGTGCGGAACGGACGGCAACCACTTCAAGATAGACGGTCATTTGCTGAACCTCAACCAAGGCGAGTTCTACGTCTACAGCCCGGATGGCACAATAAACGGTCTCGACACCATAAAGGTGCAGGCAGGACGCTTCAGCTATGAGGTGGCGTGCGACCGCCCCATGACCCTCATGATCGTGTTCCCCAACTTCACCGAGCAGCCTGTATTTGCGCAGCCCGGCAAGTCGGTGGACATAAAGGGCGACGCGTCACACCTTAAGGAGATGACCGTGAAGGGAACGAAAGACAACGAACTGATGAACAAGTTTCGCGAGATGATACACAACGCTGCGCCGCCAGAGATGAAGAAGTGTGCACAGCTGTTTGTGCAGGATCATCCAGAGTCGCGTGTAGGTGCTTATCTCGTCGACCGCTATTTCATTCATGACGCAAATCCCGACACCAAGACTGCCGTGCGCCTGGTTGACCTCATGATAGAAAAGCAGCCCGAAAACGGTTATCTCAAACGACAAAAGCGTCAGCTCACCGCCTCTTTCGTGGCAACCAAAGGTGCCGACATTCCCAACGTCTTGGGAACCACCGTCGACGGCAGGACCATAGGTCGTGTGCAGCTCACCAAAGCCCCCGTAACCGTGGTGTGCGCCCTTGCCACATGGAAGTATGAGAGCATGAGCCAGTTTCGCCGCCTCGCCGCCTATGCCGCCTCGCAGCAAGGACGGGTGGCCGTTGTGGGTGTGAGCATCGATGCCTCGCCCTCTCTTGTGCGCTCACAGCTC
>OLHA01000058.1_pt1 | contig 63735 bp, 46 predicted proteins | sample 1605961 | NCBI WGS metagenome assembly OLHA01 (sample SAMN03283288) | human gut metagenome | biome: human-associated habitat; material: feces | host: Homo sapiens | place: Peru | collected 2012
CATATTCATTATCCATCGTAATTACATTAAGATTATTCAATTCACTGAAAATACTCAGCTGACTGAATTTGCTGATTCCTGTCAAAAATACAAAACGCAGAATTCCGCCCATATCTTTCAGAGGACTGAACAACTTTCGCATTTCCTGTTTTAAAACGAGCTGAAGTTCGGGGTTATCCATTGTATCTAAAAGAGGTGCATCGTATTCGTCAACTAAAACTACAGGTTCTGTTTTTGTTTGTTCATAAGTGGATTTAAGGATTTTTTTAAAACGGCTGCCCCATTCATATTGGTTTGTATTTGTAATCTGATATTTTTCTTCAAACTCACCAAGCATATCATTCAAATAAATCTGAAGCGTTTTTAAATCTGTAAATTTTGTTCCTGCAAAACTCAAATGAAAAACAGGATATTGCTTCCATTCTTTTTCGAGTTTTTCGATTGCAAGTCCTTCAAAAAGTTCTTTCTTGCCTAAAAAATAATCACGCAAGGTTGAAATCAAAAGTGATTTTCCAAAACGACGCGGACGACTCAAAAAATAAACGCGGTCTGTATGTGTCATTTTGTAAACAATGTCTGTTTTGTCTACATAATAATAACCGTTTCTTCGTATCTGAGAAAAATCCTGTAACCCTATTGGAAAAAGTTTTAATTCTGCCATAAGTTTATTATATTATAAAAAAATACAGTTTTCAATGAAATAATTCAATATTAAGATATTTTGCAATAAATTCCGCATTACCGCTATACTGAATAAATCTGTCATTCTGAACTCGTTTCAAGATCTATTTTATAAAGTTAAAAAATCCTGTAGATTGAAGGAGGCCAGCCGACTGTATTTACTGTTGTTACACGCTGTCTGTTGTAATAGACAAAGGCGTACCGCCAGATAATCTGTTTTAATTCTTCAACTGACATTGCGGGGCTGTCTTAGAAGTTATCCAACACTTCATAAGGACAGCCTTTTTTTACGAGTTTTAGCTTGCTAAAAGTCGTAAAAAAAATGCTGCCCGTCGGGCAGCATTTTTTATTTATTTAGCCAGAAGTTCTGCAAGTTTTTCTGCAGTAAATCCGAGGTCTTCGGCAACCTTTGCTGCAGGTCCGGACTCACCGAATCTGTTTATTGTAAACAGATCAGACTTCTTTGCATATCCTTCCCAGCCCATGCTGCAACCGGCTTCTGCAACAACAACGCGTTTTGCACCGCCAATTACAGAATCGCGGTAAGAATCGCCCTGTGCTTCAAAGAGATTCTTGTCAAGAACAGAAACAACGCGAATCTTTTTTGAAGGAACAAGAGCTGCTGCCTTAAGGGACATCTCTACTTCTGAACCTGTTGCAAGAACAGTAATGTCAGGAGAAGAAGAACCTTCTGCAACAATATATGCACCCTTCTTTGCGGCAGTTTCGCGCCAGTTCTTGTCTGCTTTTTCATAAACAGTAAGAGCCTGTCTTGTAAATGCCATACAAACCGGATGATCCTTGCTTGCAACAGCCATTTCCCATGCTGTCTGTGACTCTTCTGCATCGCCCGGTCTCAAAACCTGAACGTTAGGAATACATCTGAGTGAAGCGAGGGACTCGATCGGCTGGTGTGTAGGTCCGTCTTCTCCTACATAAATTGAATCGTGTGTAAATACATAGATATTTGGCAGGCGGCTCAGAGCAGCAACACGAAGTGACGGTCTGAGATAATCGCAGAATACAAGGAATGTTGCACCGAATGAACGCAGACCTCCGTGAAGGTTTATTCCGCTCATTACCTGGCTCATTGCAAACTCGCGGATTCCGTACTCTATTGTGCGGCCCTTGCGGTTTGAAGCGCTGTATGTTCCGTCGTCATTCTTTACCTTTGTCTTGTTTGGTCCCTGAAGGTCTGCTGAACCGCCTACAAGCCACTCATAGCGGTCGGCCATGCAGTTAAGGCTCTTTCCGCTTGCGTCGCGTGTTGCAAGTTTGTCACCAACTTTGTATTCAGGGGCAGCGGCTGTTCCGGTTGGCTTCTGGTTCCAGTATTCGTCCCACTTTTTGGCAAGTTCAGGATTTTCTTTTGCCCAGCTGTCAAATTCCTTCTTCCAGTCGGCTTCTGCCTGTGCAAGCTCTTCCCTTCTCTTTGCAAAGAATTCGTATGCTTCAGGAACAACGTAGAACTGCTCGTTTTCGGGAAGACCAAGATTTCTCTTTGCTTCTGCGCATCCTTCTGCTCCAAGCGGTGCACCGTGAACATCTGCTGTACCCTGTTTGGGAGCGCCTTTTCCGATTACGGACTTGAGAATAATGAGAGACGGCTTCTGTGTTTCGGTCTTTGCGATTTTTACAAGGTCTGCAATTTCGCCAATGTTGTACATTGAACCGCGAAGAACCTGCCAGCCGTAGGACTCGTAGCGCTTTGCAATATCGTCAGTAAAAGTAATGTCTGTGTTACCGTCAATGGAAATTTTATTTTCGTCGTAGAAAGCAATGAGTTTTCCAAGGTGAAGGTTTCCGGCCAAAGATGATGCTTCGGAAGAAACACCCTCTTCAAGACAGCCTTCGCCTACAAGTGTATATGTATAGTGGTCTACAATAGTGTGCTTTGGTGTGTTAAAGCGTGCGGCAAGCATTGACTCGGCTATGGCCATTCCGACAGAAACAGCAATTCCCTGTCCGAGCGGGCCTGAAGTGCTTTCAACACCGTCAGTTTCGCCGTACTCGGGATGTCCCGGGCATTTTGAACCAACTTGGCGGAATGACTTGATGTCGTCCATTGACACTTTGTATCCGGCAAGATGAAGAACGGAGTAAAGAAGCATGGAACCGTGTCCGGCAGAAAGAACAAAGCGGTCTCTGTCTACCCACTTTGAGTCGGCGGGATTGTGCTTCATGACATCACCGTAAAGAACGGCCGCAAGTTCTGCGGCTCCGAGAGGAAGACCGGGGTGTCCGGAATTCGCCTTCTGAATTGCATCCATCGAAAGACTGCGGATTGAAAGAGCAGCGGCCTCGATTCCCTTTTTGTCCATGTTATACTCCTATATAAATTGATATGTATCAACTTTTTAATAATACTCTCTTTTATTATTTAAATCAACCGACTTAAAACCCACGTGAGCGTATCTCTTCGACAAGAACCTTTTTTGAAGGCTTCGACGAAAGAATTTTTCTGAAAGAAACGTCCCTGAAAAGTTTTGCCAGAGCAGAAAGGGTGTGTATATGTGACTGTGTTGAGTCAGACAAAAGAATAAACATTGCGTAAACGCTCAGTCCGTCGGGAGACTCCATTTCTACAGGAACTTTTGGAAAGCATACTATAATGCGTGCGTCATCGGTGTTTTTAAGCAGGGGTCTTCTGGGGTGCGGAATGGCAATACCGTTTCCTACGGCAGTACTCAGCACAAGTTCCCTCTGCACAAGTTCGTTTTTGAGCACCTGCGCGTCCAGTCCTTCGGGAAGTTTTGCAGAAGAACACACAAAATCATAGATTTCGGCAGCAGTACTTCCACTGACGTCAGAAAAAACATCTCCCTTTTCCAGCAGCGAACTAACAGAAAAATCCCCGATCATAAAATACTCCTATAAATGTTCACTTTTATATAAAAAAGCCGACGACAACCGGCGGATTTTTTATCCACACTCCTATAAAAATATTTGAAGACTGTTTAAACAGCCGAAAATATTTTTACCGCGTTTTGTAACGAAGTGAAAAACGCAGTTCAATAAGAAAGTTTGCAACGCAAACTTTAAGATAAAAAACCCGACGCCAACCGGCGGATTTTTTATCCACACTCCTATAAAAATATTTGAAGACTGTTTCAAAAATGCTGTACAACCTTGAAGGAAGCAAGCCTGGCTTTTTCTATTGAAGCCATAACCGAATCTTCTATATCCTCAAAGTTCCACTCCATTCCGTCCAGCGAAAGAAGAAAAGCTTCTGCACCGGACTCTGCTTCGGCATCAAAGGCAATTGTCTCGATCATTCTCAAAAGATGCGAATATAACTGCGAAAGAATTACCAGATCCTGCTGGAAGGGAGTTTCTGCACCTGCACCATAGTAGTCTGCCTTCGTAACAAGCATGTTTATTTTTCCGAACAAAGACAGCGCTTTATGGCGTACAGGCCCCAAAACCTGATCAGAAAACCAGTTGTAAGCGGGCGAAATTATATCACCTCTACCCTTCAAATTCAAGGACAGGGCACTTATATCTTCATCATCAAGCGTAACTTCACCCTGGCAGAGTGAATCAATTACATCAGACACAATATTTTTGCTTCTTGTAAAAAAACCGTCAGCAACATATTCGTCCATAACATAGTCCGGAACAGCAGCAAGCAGAAAATCCTTGAGCGGAAAAGCCGAAACAGATTTTGCATGTGCCCGGTATTCCGTAATATTCCATTTTCCGAAAGCCGGAACATCCTGGTCTTTGTACCACAGCCGCGTTTCGACCCCGTAATGCTGGAGGCCGACTTTTTTTGCATAGGTTGAAATATATTCCTCTACCGAACCGCAGTACGGAACGCAGAGTTTCTGGCGGTGCTCGAACATAACTTTTGTAAGCTGATCCTCTATTGTAGCCTGCGGACCAAAACGCTCAAAGCTTTCAAGAAGATATTTTTCCAAAAGCGCATACCAGCCCAGCCTCATTTCACCAATTTCTCCGCGGTCAAAATCGTTTACGGAAGTACGCGAAACGGCAATGTTTATTCTCCCGGCATCCCAGTCGGTTACGCAGCAAAGAATTCTGTCACCTTTTTTAAAACCGAACTTCTGCTTGAGGTAAGAAATGTCTATTCCGGTAAGTTTCACTTTTGCAGGAAGCTCAAAGTTTCTGTCCACCATGTCAAGATCAGCATTTGCAGGATCTGCCGAAATGTACTGCGGCGCGTATTCTTCACCGTACATGAGGAACATGTCTATGGCATCGTCGCTGTCAAATTCGGCTACTTTGCGGCCGAGTTTTTTGTCACCGGCATAAAATGAAAACAAAGATGAAATCCTGTCTGAATCAACAAAAGGCATGCATCTTGAACCCGGAATAAAAACACCCTGTTCAAATTCACGTGCAGTGGGAAGTATACTGAATATTTCATGTGAAAAAGCACCTGCCCTGGTGATGTAGCGGCTGTTGTTGAGCGCAAGCACATTCGGATTTCCCTCAAGAAAATCTCTTGTATCGTCAAGAGTAGCGGGAATTCCAGATTCGTTAAGTATTTTTTTCATTCCCTTGAGTGTGAAAAGGCTGCAGTATGTCCGCAGGAATTTCATCGCAGAAATCTCTTTTTCAGTAACACGCATACACTTATATATTAATACTTTTTTTTCAAATAGCAAAGTACATGTAAATATTTAGTTAATTTTTTTGAACAATCGAACTATTTTCTATTTGACAATATTTTTTCTATATATTACTATATAACATTGAACTATTCCATTATAAAATAAGGAGAAAAATGTAATGTCACCCATGGTAATGTACATCATTCTCCCCGTTGCAGGAATTCTTCTTGGATGGACAATTCGCTGGATTTATGCCAGATTTCAACTTTCCGCCTCAGAACAGAAAGCTGAGCGCGTTAAACAGGATGCTATAAAAGAAGCCGAGGCTCAGAAAAAAGAGATTCTGCTTCAGGCAAAAGAACAACTCATTCAGGATCGAAACCAGCAGGAGCGGGAGAACCGTGAACGCCGTACCGAACTTCAGCGCTATGAAAGTCGTGTAAGCAAAAAAGAAGAACTCCTTGACCAGAGAAGTCAGGAATTCGACAAAAAAGACAAGGAAATTGCTGCAAGAATAATTGAAATGCAGAAGCGTGAAGATGCAATGGCTGTTCAGGAAGAAAGCCTTCGCTCTGAACTTGAACGCATTTCTGGTTTTACAGCAGAAGAAGCAAAGTCTCTCATTATCAAGAATCTTGAAAATGAAGCACGTCATGATGCCCAGGCTCTTCTTAACAAAGTTGACCAGGAAGCACAGCTCACTGCAGAAAAGAAAGCACAGGAAATTCTTATTACTGCAATCCAGAGAATCGCCACTGAAACCACAGGAGACATTACAGTTTCTACAGTGTCACTTCCGAGCGATGAAATGAAGGGAAGAATTATCGGCCGTGAGGGACGCAATATCCGCACCCTTGAAACCCTTACAGGTGTAGATATTATTATTGACGATACCCCGGAAGCGGTTGTAATAAGTTGCTTTGACCCGGTAAGAAAAGAGATTGCAAAGGTTTCGCTCGAAAGGCTTATTACCGACGGACGCATTCACCCGGCAAGAATCGAAGAAATCGTCCAGAAAGTAACACGCGAAATACAGCAGAAGATTTACGAAGAAGGCGAAAAGGCACTCTTTGATCTTGGAATCCACAACATGGGCCAGGACGGGGTACGCGCTATCGGACGCCTTTACTTCCGCACAAGTTACGGACAGAACGTTCTTACGCACTCAAAGGAAGTTGCAGAAATTGCAAGTCTTCTGGCTTCTGAAGTCGGGGCAAACAGGGAACTGGCCAAAAGAGCCGCACTTCTTCACGACATCGGTAAGGGTGCAGAAAACGACAGCGACCAGAACCACGCAGAAGTCGGTGCCGAAATGGCAAGAAAGATGGGTGAAGATGCCCGCGTAGTAAACGCAATTGCAGCCCACCACAACGACTGCGAGCCACAGACTATTGAAGCTGTTATCGTACAGATTGCAGATGCTATAAGTGCAGCACGCCCGGGTGCACGCCGCGAGACAGTTGACAATTATACCAACAGGCTTGAAAACCTTGAAGAAACTGCCAAAAAGTTCCCCGGTGTAGAACAGGCGTATGCCATTCAGGCTGGTCGCGAACTGCGCATTCTTGTCAACAACGAAAAAATTCCTGACGACCAGGTCAAGGAACTTGCAAAGCAGATAGCAAAACAGATCGAAACTGACCTTCGCTATCCCGGAAGAATCAAAATTACTATGATTAGGGAAACTCGCATCATAGAATATGCAAGATAAATAAGATAACGGAGATGTAGACATCCCCGTTATCTTAGCGAGTTTCAGTAAGCTAAAACTCGTAGACATTAAAGTAAAAAGAAGGCTGTCTCAGACTTGAGGCAGTCTTTTTTTTATCTTGTCTACCGAACTTAAACATCAAATTCCAAAGATTTTATATACACTTCCTGAAAATCATCCTGAACGGCAAGTTCCGTAAATTCTCCAATTGCAGCCAAATCAAGAATATGCTGTCTTTCTGTACTGCTCAAAAGAATCATCGCCGCGCCCGAAAGTGAGGCGTTACCGCAGGAAAGCGTACGTGACGAAAGAAAGCGCGGAATCATTCCGGTTGAGGCTGCATCCTGCGGTGAAAACGAACTGCCGAAGCCGCCGGCAAGATACAAATCTGCATCTGATGTAACCCCTGCTTTGTGTGAAAGAATTGTAAGTCCTGCCATAACTGCAGCCTTTGCAAGCTGAAAATTGCGTATATCCTGCTGCGTTAAACGCACACTGCCGCCGATGTTTATAAAATCGCTGCCATTTGCAATTGTTCCGTGGCAGTCAATTATTCCTGCCTTTAAAAATGCGCTTACAGCCGAAAGAACGCCTGTTCCGCAGATGGACTGTGCACTGCCGCCGCCTATAACCGAACAGCATATGTTGTTTTCTTTCATATATACACGCGAAACAGCACCTCCCTTTGCAGAAGAGCCGCAAGAAATCCCGTATCCTTCAAAAGCAGGGCCAGCCGCAGAAGATGCAAACAAAAGTTTTTGTGTCTTTGAGTTGTAGGCAGCCATCTCGCAGTTTGTTCCAACATCGGCAAGGAAAGCGTTTGTATCAGAAACCAGGCCGCATGACAGGGCTGAACACAATGCATCGCCGCCTATAAAGCCCGAAACTGCCGGTGTAAAAAAGACTTCGGCGCCACAGTCTTCAAGAGAAGTTCCGTTAAAGACATCATCAAAAGTCTTTCCAAAATATGATGGCGGCGTAAACGGAAAAGCACCCAGCGTCTGTACATCAAGGCCGGCGGCGAGACTTTGCATAACTGTATTGCCGGCGATTACAATTTTTTTTATCTGCGGCCGTCCCCTTCTTTGCGAAAGAAATGCCGGAGCAATTGTCATCAAGAGGGACTGCGCTATGGAAGCAAGCTGGCTTGAAACAACTGCATGAAGCTTCTGCAAACCGCCGGATGCCGCAAAAGAGATTCTTGAAATGCAGTCGGCACCGAACGGAACCTGGGCATTTGTCTCGCCCTTTTGAGCAAGGAGCATTCCGTCCTGCAGGGAAAAGGCAGCAGCCGCAATAGTGGTTGTTCCCAAATCAAAGGCAATGCCTATGTCACAGGAAGAACCGCCGGATTCAGCCTTAAAAGAATGAGGCAGAATTGTTGAAAGACATACGTTTTGGGAAGAGAAAGTCTTTAGTTCATCAGGTCCTGCACAAAGCCCGCACCGTCGGCATACTTTGCATAACATCACAAGATTCTATAATTTATTCAAAAAACTGTAAACAATACAATAGAAAGGAGTGTAAGGGCAAACCTTTCTATTATACAATGGTTCCAACAGGAAAAACTGCATTTACATATATTTCAAAAATTTCAAGCCAGACAAATCTTCTTGCAATGAATGCAGCAATTGAAGCAGGTTCTTGCAGAAACTTCGGCAAAGCAGACAAAAGATATAAATGCCTGGTAGAATCTTACAAAACAGAATAGCATCTCTCTTAGTCAAAACCCGCTTTCCAGTTGAAATTCCATGCGGCGGCCGTCTGTCGGGTGGTCAAAAGCCAGGTAGCGCGCGTGGAGCATAAGACGTTCCCCTTCTTCACACTTACCGTAAAGCGTGTCTCCTACAATCGGAATGCCGAACCCGTGCGGGTCTGCAGATGCAAGCCTTAACTGATGCGTTCGTCCCGTCTGAGGCTTGAATAAAACTCTTGTTACATTTCTTACGCTGCCATCAGGTGCAGTATAACGTTCAACATCAAGAATCTTCCAGGAAGTAACGGCTTTTTTTCCGTAAACGTCGTCCCAAATCTGGTGCGGTCTGTTGTCTATGTCAAGCCTGAAGAACAGTGTCATTGTTCCTTCTTCGGGTATTCCTTTTTTTGCAAGAACACCGTCCAGAAGAGCCACGTATTCTTTTTTTACAGTTCCTTCCTGAAACTGGCGGCTTAAGTTGCGGTGGGCTTCGGCATCAAAGGCCAGTACCATAAGACCGCTTGTTTCCATATCAAGACGGTGAACAGAAGGCTGCTGTATGCAGTTGGGAAAAAGCCGTTTTAATCTTGACGTTATGCAGTCCTGTTTGTCTTCGCCGCGGCCGGGAATACTCAGCAGCCCGCTCTGCTTGTCTACAACAATTATTCTGTCGTCGCGGTAAATTATTTTTAAACCGAGCATTGCAGGAAGAAGTATTGCGCAGCGGGAATCACACGGCGGGCAGGGAACAGAATTTGCGTTCTGTAAACCGGGATTATAAAAGACTTCGCACATGCTCTGTACAACCAGATTGTGTGAATATGCGTAGTCCAGAAGTTTTGGGGCACAGCAGTCTCCTGTTCCGGTCGGAGCAAGGGAGCCGTTGTTGTATTGGGCACATATTTCTTTAAGCGTGCGTATTTTTTTGTCTGCGCAGTGAAAGCGGTAAAGGACGTTTACTTTTTTTAAAGAAGCAGAAGTCAGTAAAGTGCGCTGCTGTGACATCTGTAAATAAGGGCGGCCGTTTTTTTTGGCTTCATTGATGCATTCCGTAAGTGAATGTATTTGTGCATCATTTTCTGAGAGGGCTGCGGCAATGTCTTTAGGAGAAACTATCGGCGGAACAAAAACCATGTCCGTAATGCCGCCTCTGTCCAGAACATACGCCGAACCCGAAACTGTATACGCATATACTTCGCTACCGTCAGAATCGGTGCATTTAACAGCGCCAAGCATAACGCCCTGCCCTTCACGTTCCGCGCTTAATTTTGAAACGCGTACAAGCTTTGAGACACCAGAGTCGAGTTCGGAACATAATTTTTTGCAGATTAAAAAAGCACTCTCCTGGTCAAATGGTGCAAACATAACAGAAAGATTTTATTTTATTTTTTTATCTCTTTCAATGGGAGAAAGCATCCAAAACGATACCAGCCGCCCGCCCTTAATTTACATCGGAAGCAGAAGAAAGATAAACTGTCGTTTCAAAAGACTTATTATTGAATTTATTCAGATATAATCTCTTTGTTTCGTATTCCGGTTTATAATATTCTGGTACCTTATCGTCGTTTACTACTATATAGAATTTTGTTTCCCCGGAACTTTCAATTTGGGCTTTCACTGTTTCCAGAGTTTCCAGATTTTTACATGCATATTCATTTATCTCTGGAGTATAAGAACCTTTTGTAATATAGATAAATAATAATTGCGCTTTATTGTATTCATCCGTAACATTATACGCTAATATACTGTCGGAGACAGATTCATTATGTATAGAAACACATACCTTTTCTAGGGGCGTGTTTAATTCCGACTCTGAAAATACTGATAAAGATAAAGGAATGCAAAGTACATAATTTCCAAGAACTTCCGGAGGATCGCATGAAAAAAAAGAAAAACAAATGAATATGATTAAAAAAATAGTTAAAAATTTATTTTTCAATTTCTAAAACTCCTAATATGAAATATTATTTCCATTCACCTTTAAGTTAATTATAACATATTATTTTTAAAATACAAGAGAAAAGTAGAAATTTCGCCAGCCCACATAATTTTATTCAGTTTTTTTCGATTTGGGTAATAGATAAACTGTCTTTTCAAAAAATCTATCATCATCGAATTCATTAAGATACAATATCTCTGTTTCGTATTTCGGATTATAATATTCTGTTTCCTTGTCATTTACTACGATATAGAAATCTGTTTCCCCGGTACTTTCAATTTTCAATAGGGGAAAGATCTTCGCACCGGTATTCAGCTTCTGTTAAGTACCTATATTTTCCATTAATATCCGGAACTTCTACAAAAACAATAAAGCCTACTCCTTTACAATTTGTTTCATCATGTGCAAGCACTTTATTTGACAATGAATCATTTCTCAAATTTACATACACATTACTGGCAGGCTGTTCATCATTTTCCAAACAGATAACTGGAAACGTTATACGCTTGAAGAATGCTTCCGCAGGGTCGCATGAAAAAAAAGAAAATGCAAATAAGCACAGTCCAACAAAAAAGATTTTTTTATTCATATTTTAAAACACTCCTTTTTAATACTCTATTTCATTTCCATAGGGAATATAATAGGATTTGAATGTATTTACTATGGTCGTTTTTCTTGTCGGGTAAATACGTAAAAGAATTTTATAAAAATCATTAAAAGTTGTTATATCATATTTATCTATCAAAAGAATAATATCGGTAGCAGAACAAACATTTTGATATATCAAATTCTTAAATACACCTTGATTTACATAAATATTCAACCTGTTAATATCTCTAGCTGTTAAACCTAAATTTGCCTTTTTGCCAAAAGGTCCTTTAGACAATCCGTTATACGAATACCATTCCGCCAGATTCTCTGTAAAACAAACGTATTTGTTCGAAAAATCATAACCTGTTGGATATTTTTTTTCAAAATCTGCATTTGAAAAAATAGCATTTACAAGATCTACACTTATATTTGAAAGCGTGCTTCCAATCTCTGAAAAGATTACAGAATTCCAAAAGTTATTTTTGTTTTCACAGTAAACATTGTGAAGATAATGAGTATATTCATGGTGCAGAGTACATAAATTATTATAAGATGCCCTGCTGCAGTTTGAAAGGAAAATATCAGGCAGTTTTATTCCCAGCAAATATTGAAAACACGGTGCTGACGAAATCCCATTTCCTGCCTGCGTTGTCCAGACTCTTGCCTGCGGAATGCGTCCATGTGTTTTGGTTTCTTCGTTGTATCTTGTAAGCAGTTCATTGCAAACAGCCATCTTTGTTTTTGCATATCCCGAATCGGCTTTTATCGTTACATTCGTAAGTTTTGACGGCCAGTCAACTTTTAATAAAGTAGAAGCTGTTATATTAAGAACATTTGACAGTGTACAGGCACTGTTTTCGTAATTCGCATAAATCCAGCAAAGACCCCAACAGTTGCGTTTGCTTCCCAAAGAAAAATTGCCGTTTATATCCGTATTGCTTTTATAGTTTCCCTCACGGCTGATCTTAAGACCGTAGGCAGGAAGTTCACAACCTTCAATATTGTAATAAACCTTACCTCGGATTGAATATTTTGAAAAAACTTTTGAAAAAATCCATCTTGCAGATTTTACAGATTCTTCATCCGAAGTTTCAAGAACTTCTTCTTCGGGCATTGAAAACTCTTCTATAACTTCAAGATTCTCGAGAAGTTCTTTATAGTTTTCAACATTTTCTTTTGTGTCAATATAATAATACTTGATTCCAAGATTCAGCAAATCGTCCGGATTATAATTTTCTATTTGCCCGCTAACGTCTTTTTTAAATACTATGGTGTCAGCATCACAGGTCTGAATAATTTCTTTGTTCATTTCTGCAGGATTCAGATAACCGAATGTATCATTTACAAGCATAACAGAATCGGCGGATGTTGGACAGACTGAAAAATAAGCCATTTCAATCATATTTTCTTCAGGTACTGCAGCTGCTCTTGCCTGAGATGTATACAGACTGGAGAAAGAAAACTCTTTTCCATAAATCATTTCATCGCCGATCACTACTTAGCAATCTGCGGGTGTATCAGTTTCTTCTGTCAAATCAAATGGATTCTTACATGAAAACAGGAAAAAAACTGCAGAAAGACAAAAGACTACTTTTAACTTAAGTGAAATTACATTCATATTTCTAAAACTCCTATCAACTTTAAGTTAATTATAACATATTATTTTTAAAATACAAGAGAAAAGTAGAAATTTCGCCAGCCCGCCCTTAATTTACATCGGAAGGAGCAGAAAGATAAACTTTCTTTTCAATCGGTTTTCACATAGCTTCCCGCATTGCCGTTTGTGCTCAAATTTACTATATTATAAGGGGTTGCATTGCAGTCGTTAAACAAATCATTTTTAGAGGTTAAGATATGTCAGAAAACTGTAGCGGAGAATGTTCAGAGTGCTCCAAAAGTTGTGAAAAGCGCGATCTTCATGAAAAACTTCACGAAGGTTCAAAAGTAAAGAAAGTAATCGGAATTGTAAGCGGAAAAGGTGGCGTCGGAAAATCACTTGTAACAAGCCTTCTGGCCTGTAAAATTTCTCGCGACGGCTTAAAGGCTGCAATTCTTGATGCAGATATCACAGGCCCTTCAATTCCTACGGCATTCGGTCTTGGTGAAGAAAAAGCCGAAAGTGCAACAATGACACTTAAAGACGGAAAAGCCGGCCAGTATATAAAACCAGTAAAAAGCAAGGGCGGAATTCAGATTATGTCAATGAATTTCCTTCTTCCCGAGGAAACGACACCGGTTATCTGGAGGGGACCTGTAATTTCGGGAGCGGTACGCCAGTTCTGGACAGATGTTGTCTGGGAAGACGTAGACTGCATGTTCGTTGACTGCCCGCCGGGAACAGGAGATGTTCCGCTTACCGTATTCCAGTCAATTCCCGTAGACGGAATCATTGTTGTGGCATCCCCGCAGCAGCTTGTACGCGTAATTGTAGAAAAAGCCGTAAACATGGCAAACATGATGAATGTTCCGGTTCTGGGTCTTATAGAAAACATGAGTTACGTAAAGTGCCCCGACTGCGGAAGAGAAATGAAAATCTTTGGTGAAAGCAACATCGAAGGAATTGCAAAAGACTTTAATCTTAAAGTACTTGCACGCATTCCTATTGAACAGAAAATGTCGGTAACCGTAGACAACGGCGAAATAGAAATACTTGATGAAGGCTACATTGACGAAGCAGCACATGCTGTAGAAGCTTTGAACGCATAGGAAAAATTATGACGGCAGAAGAAGCAGCACAGAAAGCTGAACAGAACTTCAAGGAAGGTTTTAACTGCGCACAGTCAGTCTTGTGCACCTTCAGCAGCGAAATAGGACTGTCACAGGAAACTGCCCTTAAAACAGCCCAGCCTTTTGGCGGTGGAGTCTGCCGCATGAGAGAAATCTGCGGAACAGTTACAGGGATGCTTATGACTTTAGGCTTTCTGGAAGGAAGTGCAGACCCGAAAGACAAAGATTCAAAGGACAGAATCTACAAAACAGGGCAGCTTCTTATGCAAAAGTTTAAGGAACAGAACGGCTCTTTTATATGCCGCGAACTTCTTGGACTTGCCCCGATGGGTGAATCGCAGAAATACCTTGCTTCAAACACTGTAGCAGGAAGTGCTTCTTCTCCTGTTTCTGAGGAACGCACCGGCGAATATTACAAAAAGCGCCCCTGCGCCAAACTCTGCGGTGATGCTGCACGTATACTTGCCGAATATCTTGCTGCAAAATGAAACGCTTTATATGCGCACCAATGGCAACGCTCAGTCATGAAGCCTTCCGAAGAACCGTAGAAAAATTCGGTGGCTGTGACGAATATTTTACAGAAATGATAAACGCCACATCTCTTGCCACAATGGGGCCGTTTGAAAAATACTATCTTCTTAACGGACCTGTTCCCGAAAAAATTGTCTGGCAGCTTACCGGATGGAATGCAGAATCCCTTGCAAAAGCCGCTTCCATTGTCTGCTCATACGGCGGAACAGGCGTTGACCTTAACATGGGATGCTCGGCCCCGCAGATATACAAAACAGGAGCCGGAATAGCGTGGATGCTTAAACCTCTGGAAGAAACAGCCCTTGCAGTAAGAAAAGTAAAAAATGCGCTGGACAGTTACGAAAAGCAGACAGAAAAGCACATGCGCCTGAGCGTAAAATGCCGACTTGGTCCCGAAGATTTTACCGAAAAATCACTTTTTGACTTTACAGACATGCTTGTTTCAGAAGGCGTCGAAGCAATTACACTTCATGCGCGTACAATAAAAGAAAAATACCGCGGTCTTCCAAAATACGCATACGTACAAAAACTTGCCCTGCGCTACAAAGATAAAATTCCAATTTTTCTGAATGGTGAAATAAAAGACAAAAACAGCCTTGCCGTTGCTCAAAATGCCGCACCGGATGCAGAAGGTTTTATGATTGCAAGGGCAGCCGCAAGAAAGCCATGGATTTTTGACGAACTTAAAAATATTCAGAATGAAGGAAAACGAACCGCAGACAGAATGCAGGTTGCGCTCGATTTCATAGACAATGTTGTAAAGTTCCAGCCGCCGGAATTTCACAAAACACGTATACAGAGGTTCTTCAACTACTACTGCGAACAGTTTTCATTCGGCCATTATTTTCAGACCAGAATGCTCAACTACAAATCGCCCGAAGAAAGTATTCTTGAAGTAAAAGATTATTTTTCAAAAGAAAGCGGCGACAGATATTTAACCTACTGACTCTTTTGCAAAAATTATCCCCTGGGTGCCTTTGCGGGATCTATTGGATTTGATTTCTGAAATACCATAAGACAGATTTGCGAAGTTCCCTTTATGCTGTCTGTTCCGGCTGTACCAAGAGCGTCACCGAACACAACATAGTCACCGCGCTTTACTTTGATTGTACCAAGCCCCGAATATGCATATATATGACCCGTCTTTGACTGAACAAAAACGACCTGTCCGTAACCGCGGTAGTTTCCTACATACATTACGGTTCCTGCGCGGATTACGGTGACAGTTTCGTTACGTGCTGCACTAAGCTGAACACCGCTGACCTTTCCTTTCATGTATGTTACCTGCGGATTTTTAACAGGCCAGACCAGAGATGAGTCTCCTTTTTTTGCAGAATAAACACGCGGATCATTTGTCGTAAGGTCGGGAAGCTTTACGTTTGTAGTGTCAACAATTGTAACCGGAATCTTGAGTTTCTGTCCGGCTTTAAGAATGCTGTCATTGTCAAGATTATTAAGCGCCTTGAGTTCGTCTACGGTAATTCCGTTTATTTTGGCTATTCTGTAAAAAGTGTCACCTTTCTGAACAGTGTATGTGTCAAACTTGCGCTCGGTTTTTGCCGGCACCGTTGTTTTTTTTGAAAGATTATCTGTTTTTTTCTGCGGAACAGCAAGTTTCTGCCCTACTTTTATGACTGAATTTTTTGTCATGGAATTGGCAGCACAAAGTTCATCAACTGTAATTCCGTAAATGCGGCTTATGGCATACAAAGTCTCACCTTTTTTGACTTCATGAAACTGCGTCTGTGAAAACACCGGTGCAAAAAAAGTGAGAACTGCAAAAACTGCTATTATTAATTTTCTGTTTATCATGCTCAAAAAGGACGTACTCATACCCTTCAATTTTCGGCATGATAACAGAAAAAGTTTAGAACATTCCGGGGAAAACATCTGACATTGAATACAATGCACCGCTTGAAAGCTCACCGGAATCGAGCATGCGCTTAAGGTTTTCAAGTGCATGAACAGCTCCCGAAGCAAACCCCTGGCGGCTTCTTGCAGTATGTGTCAGTTCAATTGTATCTGCCGCGCTGTCAAAAAACACGGTGTGTGTTCCCGGAACATGGCCGCATCTTGTAGAAGAAACGTGCAACTGTTCGGGTGACGGGCGCGAATGGAATGCATCTGTTACCATGGAAGTTTTGCGCGGGTTTCCGGCCATTACGCGGCGGGCAATATCGAGTGCTGTTCCGGAAGGACTGTCTGCTTTCTGATTGTGGTGCATTTCCCAAACGGCGCTGTCGTATTCGTCAAAGTTAGAAACCAGACGCGATGCTTCTTCTACTATTTTATAGAAGAGATTTACACCAATAGAAAAGTTTGCGCTGTGCATTACGGTACCGCCGGTTTTTGCAGCAAGTTCAGCGACTTCTTTTTCACAATCTGTCCAGCCTGTTGTTCCTACTACAAGAGGAAGGCCGAGTGGAACAAGAGCGCGAATATTTTCCATTACCGAAGAAGGATGTGTAAATTCTATTACACCTTCTGCGCCGCTTTCTTTTACTGCTCGTGCCACAGCAGCACCGTCACCTGCACTAACTTTTACACTTGCATCTGGAGCAAAAACATCTATTGTTGCAACAACTTCATCACCAAGAGACAATGCGGTAGATTCAAGCATGTGTCCCATTTTTCCGTATCCGACAAGAGCAATTTTCATTTTATTCCACCGTTAAATTATTTGAACAAAGCTGAATGAAGAATGCGCACAGTGTCATCGGCCTGGGTCTGTTCAACAAGGAAACTTATGTTTACCTTACTTGCGCCCTGGCTTATCATCTGTACGTTGATTCCGTTTTTGGAAAGAGAGGCAAATGCATCTGCAAGAATAAAACTTGAACGCGATGCATCACAGATAACAGTCACAATTGCTTTTGAATTCTTTACGTTGACTTCTGCAACTCTTGAAAGATCGGCAATTACTCCGTCAAGAGGAGTTTTTCCGTTTACAGTAAGGCTTACAGAAACTTCTGATGTTGCAATTACATCAATGCTTATGTTCCACTTGAGAAACTGGTTGAATATGTGTGCAAGAAAACCTGCGGCACCGAGCATTCTGCTGGACTGAATGTCAATAAGCGAAACATTTTTTACGCTGGTAATTGCAGTAACCAGAGGACGCTCGCCGGAATGTTTTTCTACAATTATACTTCCCGGACTTTTTATATTGTAACTGTTTTTTACGCGTACCGGAGTTCCTGTTTTGCGGCACGGAATCATACTGCGCGGGTGAAGTACCTGAGCTCCAAACATGGCAAGTTCCTGAGCTTCTTCGTATGTAACTTCGGGAACAGGATGTGCTTCTTTTACAACGCGCGGATCGGCTGTCATAATGCCGTCAACATCTTTCCATGTCTGAATCTCGTCTGCCTTAAGAGCCGCGCCGATCATTGTTGCGCTAAGGTCACTTCCGCCACGGCCGAGTGTTGTAATTATTCCGTTTTTGTCTTTTGCAATGAATCCTGTTACGATGGGAATCTCGGGTGAAGAGCCGCTTTTGTAGGAATCGAACGCTTTGGGAATTGTGTTCCAGACTTCATCCAAAAGTTCTGCAGACATGTAATTTGAATCACTTACCATGCCAATGTCCCACGCATCGTAGAACTTAGCCGGAACACCGCTCTTTTCAAGAAAGGCAGCCATCATTCTTACTGACATACGCTCACCGAACGAAACCAGATAGTCGCGCGTGCGTTTTGTAAGTTCGTGAAGCATGCTTATTCCGGTAAGAAGGGTTCCGAGTTCACCTAAAAGCTCTTTTATTGCCGGAACATCTATTCCAAGTTCGCGGGCTGTATCATAATGAAGGGTCTCGATTTTTTTAATATCAACACGCCCTTTGACAGCTTCATCTGCTGCTTCAAGAAGGTGGTCTGTCGTGTCTCCCATTGCACTCAAAACAACAACGGGACGTTCATTTTTATACGCCTGAATAATTGACGCTACGTGGCGGATTCTTTCCGCATTGGCGACGGAACTTCCGCCGAACTTCATTACTATCATAATGCGCTATTATAGCAAAATGCAAAAATATTCTCAATATGCGCAATATATTGCATACGTATGCTTTTTGCTAACAGAATCAAACAGGAATAAAGTCCACGGTAAGTTCGGGAAGATTTATATTTGCAGCTTTTACCTTAACGGACTGGTTGAGTTCAACTTCGGAATTGGGCGTAAAATAAGTTTCCATTCCAAGCGACGGTATTGAAAACTGCGGTTGTTTGAGTCCTTTGTCCACACAGATTGCATCTCCTGTCCAGTCGGGATTCTGAAGAAGGTAAACCAGCGTCCAGTGCGTGTTGCTTTTGCGTTCGGCCTTGTGTGCGGCCTGTGAACCGGCGTCTCCTTCGCTTATTCTCATGAGCATGGTGTCTTTGTCCAAAAGTTTACGGCCGTCAATAAATGCCCTTAACTGCATGTGCGCGATAAGGTCACTGTAGCGGCGCAAAGGGCTTGTAACCTGACTGTACATTCCAAGTCCCAAACCTGAATGAACACCCGGAGTAACACCGACCGAACGTCTTCTCATGCAGCGTCGCAATCTGAACTGACCGGCAAGCCCTTCGGGAATATCATCGGGAATAGTGGGAGCTTCCTGACTTACGTACGGGAAAGGAATTGAATTTTTGAAAGCAAAACGCGCAGCCCCTTCGCCTGCAAGAAGCATCATCTCGCGCACCATCTCGGAACTCTGCGGGTGTACTTCATTCTGAATGGAAACCTGTTTTGTTTCGGGGTCTACTGTTATGTGAACTTCGGGAAGGCTTATCTGAACAGCGCCGGCCTTGTTGCGCCTGTGTATATTGCGTTCTGCTATTTTGAACAGCGGTGCAAGTTCAGGAGTATCCTTGAGTTCGTCTGCCTGTTCGTAAGTAAGGCGTTTTACATCTACAATTGTTTTTAAAACAGAACAGTCAGCCACGGCGCCGGACTCATCAAGCAATATTCTGAACGAAAGTGCGCGGCTTATTTCATTGAGTCCCAGCGCATAGTCAGAAAGTGAATCTTCGCACAGCATTCTGGATGCACCTTCAGGAATATAAAGCGTTGAACCTCTTGCACGGGCTGCATCATCAATTGAACTTCCGGGCATTACAGTAGAAGCGGGGTCTGCTATGTGAACCCAAAGATATGTTCCGTCAAAGGCAACGGCATCATCTGGATCTGCTGACCACGCATTGTCTATTGCATACGAAACTCCAGGAACAGTTACACGCTCTTCATCTTTTGGAGGTGAAGCAAGCCCTTCTTTTGCGGACTGCATTGAAAGGCCCCATCTTAACGGATAAGGATTTCTTGTGATTGGCCAGATTCCTGTTTCCAAAAGAATTTTGTGTGCGTTCTCGGGTGTTTCCTTAAAATGCGCGTCGTGCATGGTGCGGCTTTTGTCTGTTTTGCCAAGAGCCAGTGCTTCTACATCGACCATGTAGCGTGCGTCATCGGGAAGATCCAGTTTGCGTGACTTGAGTCTTGAAATAAAAGCTGCGCGAATTTCACCTTCACGACTTTTTTCGTCGGCACGGCGCATAAGTTCGTCAATTTCTGACTGCGGGCGCGGAACAAATTCAAGTTTGCCGTCCATCTGCGCCTTAAGGCTCTGGTTAAAATATACTGTATTTTTTAATGCGCAATATGCTGCCCACGCTTCGTCTGCATGAAAAGTCCCGCGGAACAAAGACACCAGTTCTTCAAACCCCATTGGAGCAGCGGCAGTTTCTTCATCTGAAACAAGAAGTTCGTAACATTCCTTAAGCTGAACTGCCATAGCATTTTTGGGCTGGGCGTCATACATGTCGTCTGCAGAAGGTGCATTTGTGTCTGCAAAGGAAAGTGCATTTTCCAAAGAGGACACGGGCGTTTCTGACAGAACAAGAAAATCTTTATTTCTTACACTCTGCGTTCCGTATACGGCACTTTTTGTCTGGGTAGCCGGCGCTGTTCTGAATCTTACAGGAAATTTTCCGCTGACACATTCACCGGTAATTGCAGCAGCCGCATTTTTATATAGTACAAGAGAATTATTTACAAGCATTGTTTCCCCACTTTTTATTGCATTATTGTAGCGGAAAATGGACGGGTAAACAATATGCCGGTGGGGAAATTAATTTTTCTGCAAAGTACCGCTTGTTGTTATGGAGCAGCCGTGTTAATTTGGAGTTATAATCAAAAGTTGTGGATTGCCTAATATGGCATGAATAGAAAAAGAGGTTTGAATCGGTTAAAATGTTTTTACCACAAAACCCCTCAAATTTGAACTATAATTCTGTCTGTGTTCTCGAAGTCTGCCCTATCGGCAAAAATCTCGCAGGATATTACTTTAAGTTAGATCGGGTTAGCAAATGAAAGTATAATCAATAATGGCGCACAGGAGGTGCTGCTAAAGTAACTGGTGCAAAATTAAAAATTGGTACAGACGAACTTTGCGGAATCTATTTTGCTCCTTGTGATGAAAATGAAGAAATTACCGTAGATGAATCAACTTGGACAAAACTAGAAAGTGCTGCAATCTTCAGAAACCTTCCGGCTGAATTAAATATTTTAGTTCCAACTTCTTTAGAAACAACAAAAAAATACAGAATCGTAATACGCACAAATTACATTTCAAAAAAACAAAAAAGAAAAGAAATTGTTGAAACAATAAGTAACATTTTTTCAGTTAAAGCAGCTGAATAGTAAAAACAGGTAAATACCGTTCCGGCAGAGAAAAAAAATATTCTTTGCCGGATTTAACTACTGCAGTTCTTGAAGAAGAAACCACTGCGGTGATTGATCCTGTCATTTCTGCGAGTTTTGTAAAAACTCGATAAGCAACGAAGTTGCGACTTGAGGCTCTCAAAAACATAAAAAAACATAAAAAATTTCAAAATTTCTAAACTTTTTCTCCAAAACATTGCCGAAAAAACATTTTATTATCTATATATATAATGTAGAAAAAAATTAAAAAAAATTGGAGAAAAATCATGAATGTAGAACCAAAAAGAAATTACCGCGACACGCTGTTTAAAAAGATTTTCGGGAGCGAAGAAAACAAGCATTATTTACTGCAACTTTACAACGCGTTGAACAATTCTCACTACGAAAACCCGAATGACTTACAGCTCACAACAATCGAAAACATAATCTATGTTACGATAAAAAATGATGTTTCATTCTTAATCGAATCTGAAATGACGCTCTACGAACAGCAGGCAACTTACAACCCGAATATGCCGTTGCGCGGCTTAATGTATTATGCTCAGCTTTATCAGGAATATTTAACAGGCATAAAAAGGAATTTATACAGCACCCGCCTGATCAAAATCCCGAACCCGAATTTCATAGTCTTTTACAACGGCCCAAAAGAAACAGAAGATGAAGTCGAATTCAAACTTTCCAACGCCTTTATAACTCCGCAAGAATCGCCAAAATTTGAATGGACAGCAAAAATGTTAAATATTAACAAAAATCACAATGTAGCTCTTCAAAAAAAGTGCGAACCGTTGTATTATTATGTAGAGTTTGCAAACAGAGTTAACAGCAACATAAAGAAAGGGCTTAATGCAAAACAAGCAATGACCGATGCCGTAGATTACGCAATTAAACATAACTTTTACGGCGATTTTTTCAAAAAACAGAAAAGCGAGGTGCTAAATATGAGTTTGACCGAATTTAATCAAGAAGAATACGACAGAGAAAAACACGACGACTGGTTTGAAGAAGGCAAAGCTGAAGGCAGAATATTAGGCATAAAAGAAGGAATTCTTGAAACTGCTAAAAAATTCAAAATCGAAGGAATTTCTGTTTCTGCAATAGCAAAATGTACTGGATTGTCTTTAGCGGAAATTCAAAAGTTATAAAGAACTTTTTCTGGATAAGAGATTCCGAATCAAGTTCGGAATAACGGGGAAATACCAAATCCAGAATGGCGGGAAATTCTAACGCTGATTTCGGCAGGCTCAATCGACGCGAATTCTTTAATAAAAAATCAAACCAAAGTCAGGTTCTTAGGGCGGAGCCTTAAGCCGGGCTAAAAAGTTTGGGGTGGTTTGGAGGATAGTGAGCGACGACTGAAAGTCGGCAAAATTCACAAGGTGAGTTTTGAGCGAATCTACCGAAAAGCTATGCTTGAAGGAGAAAAGACGCTTCGGAAGTAGAATTGTCTTTCCCCTTCAAAAAAAAGATTAAATTATTTTATTATTATGTAGAGTTTGCAAGCAGAGTTAACAGCAACATAAAAAAAGGACTTTCGCCAAAAGCAGCAATGACCGACGCCGTAGATTACGCAATCAAAAACAACTTTTACGGCGATTTTTTCAAAAAGCAGAAAATGGAGGTGTTGAATATGAGCCTAACCGAATTTAATCAAGAAGAATACGACAGAGAAAAACACGACGACTGGTTTGAAGAAGGAAGAATTGAAGGTGAAAAATCTGGCATAAAAAAAGGAATCCTTGAAACGGCTAAAAATATGTTACTTAAAAATATTCCATTTGAAATAATTCAGAGTTGCACCGGTTTATCTTTGGCAGAAATTTAAAAGTTATAAAATACAAAATAAATAGCAGTGGTGGTTGAGTCTGTCAAAACCACAAAAATATAATCATTTCTGCGAGTTTTGAAAAAACTTGTGAAGCAACGCAGTTGCGACTTGAGCTTGTCGAAACCATAGAATTATAATAATTTCTGCGAGTTTTGAAAAAACTTGTGAAGCAACGTAGTTGCGACTAGAGCTTGTCGAAACCACAGAATTATAATAATTTTTGCGAGTTTTGAAAAAACTCGATAAGCAACGAAGTTGCGACTTGAGCCTCTCGAAACCACATTAAGAAATATTTTTTTTCAAATTCAGGTGCTTTTAAAGAGCGCCCTTAAGGGGCGCGATAAAAAGCACCTGAATTTTATTTAATTAGAGCTGGCTTCAAACTTCCGCGACTGCGGAAGTTTTTTAATAATTTCCTTACAGAACTAGCCAACGCTAGTTGGCGTTACGAACCACACGCAAGCCGTTGTTGTAGCTGCGGATAGACGGGTCGTAGCTGAAACGCTTGGAAACAGCGCAGTTGCTGTCGTCGCTAAACCAGAAACCACCGCGTCGCACGCGACCGGAACCGGACGCCGAGCCCGCAAAGTCGGTCGAACTGCTGATTGAGCCATACCAGTCCCAGCACCATTCGTGCACATTACCGCTCATGTCGTAAAGTCCGTAACCATTTGCCTTTTTTGTTTTTACTTCACGGGTTCCCGTGTTATTTGTGTTTGATGTACACCATGCTACTTCATCTATAGTGGCACTTCCTGCATAAGTGAAGTCTTCGCCGCCGCGTGCAAGGTATTCCCATTCTGCTTCTGTCGGCAGTCTGTAACCGTTTTCTGTAAAGTCGCAGGATGCGGCATTCCATGCTGAATTACTAGATGTCGGTATACCTGAGTATTCAAGAGTAGAAAAATCTACGCCTTCTACTGTGTAGCAGGGTGTAAGTCCTTCCTTTATAGAAAGCTTGTTGCAGTATGCAATGGCAGCATACCAGTTTACATAGTTTACAGGATTGTTGAGAACTGCATCTCCTGTAAGTTCAGTTCCGTTTGCGTCATAAGCGGGTGCTGTACTCGGGTCTTTTCCCATTACATCGAGGAATTCTCCGCGGGTTACTTCGTGGTCGCTTACAAAAAGGGTTGGAATTTTAAGAGTTCTTCCGCTTACAAATACTTCTGAACTTGGTGTCCAGGTTTCTGTTCCGGTGATTTCTGTACCATTTACATTTACTTCTACAATTTTAACTAACTTACCGGAAGTTTTTATATACCAAAAATTTCTATCCGTTCCATCAGGAACTATATTGAATAAATTACAATAACGGCTTACATAATCTGGTGTAGTAGAACTTGATTCCAGTACCTGTGTACCTTCTGTATATGAATTTGGTTCAATTGTTGCTACTTCTGATTGTGTTAAATCACCTTCAATAGTAATTTTTTTACCTGTTGGAAGATAAATACGACCGGCTTTTGCAGCATCTTTTATATTCAATTTTGCAGAAGAATAAGAAGTTATATCACCAAGATTTATATCATTTGGTGTATTATTTTCTTTTGTATTACCAGTTATTGAACCACCGTAAAAGTTAAATGTTCCGCCAACAAATACACCGCCAACTTTTCCACCTGTAGGATCATTTGTATTATTTTTTATTTCACCGCCATACATAGTTAATGTTGCATCAGCATCATATATTGTTATAGCACCACCATATCTTGAAGAACCATCGTTTGTAGAATTATTACCGTTTATTGTCGGATAATCTGTTGCATTTTCTTCACCAAGTTGAACGTTTGCTGATTCAATAAAAATTGCATTTCCTAAATATTTTGATGTATTGTCAGTAATTTTAGTATTACCGATTATTTTTACTGTTTTAGGATTTATTGTATCACCATTTTTGTAAACTGCAATTGTTCCGTAAGAATAAGCATTATTTTCAGAAAAAGTACAATTATTAATAGTAGCATCTACAAGAGAAGTATCGGTATTAGTCGAAGAACCAATGAATAATGCTGATCCATAATAATCATAAGGACTTTCATTTTTTGTTGAATTATCTGAAAAATTACAATTTTCTAAATTTAATGTTGAAGAACCAGTAATATAAAGACCGCCACCATTTTTATCAGAATTATTTGAAGTAAAATTACAATCAGTTAAATTTACTGTAGAGTCTGTTGAATAAAATCCGCCACCATTCCCATTATTAAATGTTGCATTATTAGAAATTTCAGATTTTTTCATAGTAATATTTGAATTAAATGAATAAAGCCCACCACCAGCGCCATTAGAAGAATTATTTTTTATGACATTATTATCACCATCTACAGATAATTTAGCATTTTCAATTAAAATTCCACCGCCATCAGAACCAGCTGAATTCTCTGAAATTGTAGTATTGCCAGTTATTATTAAATTTGTGCTATCTATATTAGAACCATCACCAGAAATATAAATACCTGCACCGCCTGATGTCGTTATATTCTTTGAAATAGTTGCACCATTTAACGTTACAGTTGTTCCTTTTTTGGCATATATTCCGCCGCCATTTGAGTTAGAATTATTTTCTACTACGGTTCCGTCGGTTAACGTTACATTTCCTCCCTGAATCATCATACCGCCACCATATTGGCCATAATTATTGCTTACAGTACAATCACTTATTTCTAGAGAATAATTTAAATCTTCACCATAATAGCGTATTCCACCGCCAAACCATGTTCTTCCGCCTGTAATCAACAAATTTTTAAGAACTGAATTAATTTTTTTGGGATCTTTACCAAATTCAATAACAGAATTGCACCACGAAGCATCAATAGAAGCAGTTTTATCCGGATTTCCCAGAAGTTCAGCTTTAGAATCTGAAGATAAACCTGTTATATTGATATTGAGTTTTTTTGAAGAATCAAGAGATGATAAATCCAATACGCTTTTATTAAACTCAGCTGTAATTTTTCCATCCACATAAATTGTATAAGTAGTTTCAGCGTCATTTATTTCGGAAATTCTGTCACCGGCTTTCTGCAAAGTTGCGTACGGATCAAAATATGTTCCTGTATTATCGTCTGACGGTTGAATCCGCGGAGTGTATGTTCCGTTTGCACCCTGAACAAAAAAAATTGTGCGCGCAAAATTTTTTACATTTTCTTTTGTTACGGTAAATGTTCCGTCTGTTGAATCAATATATTCAGAATCTCCCTGCCACCACTCTGTTGTAAGATTGTCAAAAACATTTACAGTTTCCTGAGCGGCGTAAATCAAGTTTTTATCTGCGTCTGATTCAGTTTTGTCGTAAAAATAAACTGTAAGTAAATATGCTCCAGACTTAATTCCAGATTTAGAAATTGTCGCAGGAAAAGTTTTAAAAGTTAAAGTATCTCCCGTAAACGTAGAATCAGAAGAAGCAGATTTTAATTCAGCCTTGATTGAATTTATTCCGCTGTCGCTATTAACATTTATTTGAAGCGAAATATTACCGGTTCCTTCCTTAAGGGGATTAAGTTCTATGCTTATGTTATTTTTTACAGGCTCATCTGGAGTCAAGTCAACTTTTGTTGAACCTTCAAAAACTTTTTTTGCTTTTGCCGAATCACTATAGCCTTCTGCTTTTAAATTCCACGTACCGGTTTTGTTCAGCTTTATGGAAAAACTTGTTCCGTTAACGGTTCCCGTTGCATTTGTTCTGTCAGAATGTTCTGCAGTCAGATTATAATATAGAGAAGCAGCACCGGGGTAAGACGGAACCGCTTCGCGCGTGTTTTTTGAAGTTAAAGAAGAAGAGGCAAGCGCAGACGGAACAGCGCCTTTTACAAAAAAAGTTCCACTTACGGTAAATGTTTGTGCACTCTGGCCGCCGTTGTGTGCGCCGACAGAAGAGTACAAATCAAAACAGCCGGTTAAAGAAGTGACCAGCGCGAGAATAAAAAACATGCTTACTTTTACCAACTTTAACTTTCTCATATACGTATACTAACACCTTTTGAATAAAAAAGCAAAATCCTCTTCATAAAGTCTCCGTCATAAAAACTTACTTAATGTTTACAGGAATTTTTGAACTGTAAGTGGTATCTTTGTAATCGACAGTAACATAAAGTTCATATTTATCAACAGGCCATTTATTCCCCTTAGCATCTGCCCCCGGAACAGTTATTGTATTTTCTGAAGAAACTGCACCTGTATCAACACCGTGGTTCAAAAGTGAAATCTTCCAGGCTGTAAAATCAGAGGCAGTCGCATCAAGCGTTCCGTCTTTGAAAACCTGCGGAACAATTGTAATTGTATCGCCGCGTGCAACTGTTGTCACTGCGGTTTCACTTTCTGCCTGAATAGAAAACTTAACGACAAACTTAGGAATGGTTACACTTCCAGACGAAACACAAATGCATACTTCTGAAGGAGTACCCGTCTTCCACGCAACATAATTGTCATCAGAAAAAATTAATTTTTCTACCTGTGTTCCGCCCCAGCCGCTTGTTACTGTGACACAGGGATTGTTTACATCCGGATTTTTTTCAAGAGTTACGCCAATTTTTGAACCGATACTCAGGCCTCCTTTACCGATGGTTATAAGAGCCCCTTCTTTAAGACACACATTATCTACTGATTTGTCACAGATTTTAACCTTACCCGAAACAGTAAACGTTCCGTCTTTTTCTACAGTAACTGCCTTTGCAGACTGTTCTGTTCCAGACGCTTCTGTTCCAGTAACGGAACAAGAGTTCAACGCAAGTGAAGAACCGGCTTTTACATAAAGTGAACAGTCTGTGGTAATACCGCTTATTTTTGTGTCAGAACCTGACTCTGCAGTTAATGTAAGATTGGAAGTCGCAGTTCTTTTTAATTCTGCCGCATCTGCATATGAAGAAATGTTCACTTTCTTTTTTGCATTGAACACAAGCGCTTGTGTAACAGATACAGTTCCGTCTATATAAATATTGTATTCGTCAATAGTAGAACCCGTATCATTATTGCTTTCTGATTCTGCAACTGCAGCAAGTGCTTTATCAAAAGTTTCAAACGGATCAAAAAATGTACCGTTGTTACTGTCAGAAGCTTTTTTTACACATCCAAGAGTACCGCCTTTTCCCTTAACATAATATGTAGACATGCGGAATTTATTTACAAGATTCGCTGTAATATCGAACGAAACTTTTTTATCTGGAGATTCTGTAAAATAGGGCGAACTTCCTTGCCACGTATTTGTTGTAAGCTCATTGAATACATTTACAACTTCATGTGCCATATACAAAAGTTCACCTTTGCAGTCTGCTTCACTGTAGAAGAAAATATTGAGTGCATAATCCCCCGACGGAACATTGCTCTCATCTATATTGAATGAAGTCTTGTCAGTAAGATCAAATGGCTTTGCAGTTACAGAAGAAGAATTCCATTCAGTCTTTGCACTTTTTATTCTTGTATCAGAAAAATTAACTGCAAGAGAAACAGAACCTGTTCCATTTTTTTCTTCAAGACAGGGATAAAGCTGGATATTAATGTCTGTTTGTACAGGAGAAGACTCATCAAGCGTGATTTCATCAGAAGTACCCTTCAAAACTTTTATATTGTTTTTTGTACCGGTAGCGGTAATAGTCCATGTCCCTGCAGATAGTTTTATTGAAAACTGCTTTGTAATATCGTAAATTGTCTGTTCACCTGCAGATATTTCTTTCGTTCCGATTTTTTTTGCTTCAATAGAATACTCAAGTCCTGATTCTGCGTTAAAGTCAGGCATTGCAGTTCGCGAAGAATTTGCCGTGCGCACACCCGGCTGCACAAGAGTTCCGGTTATCAAAAACTTATTTTTTACTTCATCAGCAGTTGTATTGTTTTCTTCTTTATCGAAAGACGAAGGACACGAAACAAAAATCCCTGCCATGAACGCCATAAATATTGTGCAGAATAAATGCAACCAATTCTTTTTCATAAACTATTCCTTTTTTTGTTTTATAACAAACTCAAGCTGTGAACTATGTGGAACAGTTTTATAACAACACGAAACAGTAAGAGTATAATTTCCCGCCGGCCAATCTGACGGAATACTTATACTGCTGCTGTCATAAATTACACCCGAATGTATAATAGAAATATTCCAGTTTAAAACTTCAGCTTCACTTAAGTCAAACCTTTGTCCGTCTTCGTAAACCTCAGCCTTAACATTTATTGTACCTCCTGGCGCGTACTCTTGAGCATCAAGAGCAAACTTAACTACGTAACTGACAATCTCTACACCGCCTCCAGAAACCGCAAGAACCGCGCTGCGGTCTTTATTGAGAACAACGTAATTGTCCAAAGAAGCAAATATCTGAGACGGCTCAAAGTCAAAGTTCCACGAATCAACAAACGCAACAACAGAATCTGCCTTTGGAACAGCTTGTGTACGCAAATTTATTTTTGACTTAGAACTGAATGTTTTCAAGTCCCCGTCATCTTCTGACGCAAGAGAAATTACTGCACCTTCTTCAAGATACAGTCCGCCGTCTGCGTTTACGATTCCGCAGAGAGTAAGTTCTGCACCTGATGCAACATAAATGCTTCCAGTATCGAACGCTGCACTGTTCTCATACTGCATGCTCATATTTTGAAGAGTAAGTTTTCCGGCTTTGACATTCAGTGCGTGTGTATCAGAAGCAGCAGTAACAGAAGAAACTGTTCCATCTTCTTTAGCACCCACAACAGCAACACAGGCATTTGTATTGTTAAGTGTAAACATATTTTCAGAAGAAGTTCCGGTAAGATCAGAAAGAACAAAAATACGGTTTGCTTCATTTGTCACATCACTCAGTTTTGCATAAGCTTCCGGCAGAGTTCTGAAAGGACGTGCTTTCGAACCGTCGGGTTTTGTTCCGTCATAAGTTTCATCAACATACAATCTGATTGACTCAACTACCGCATCTGTAGATTTCATTTTTGAATCTGCAAAATAATCTTTCTGCGCATAGGCATAAATTTTATTTTTTCCAGGTGAAAGCTGAACTTTTGTCACTCCCAGGTTTCTGGCTTTTTCAATAAGAGTTTCTGTTCCGTTTTCATCAACGGAATAAAGTTCGTAAACGATCCACGAATCTTCTGTATTTTCGGTAACTTCTACGCCGTTTCGTTCAAAAGTGACATCCGGTGCCGGAACAATCTGAATTGTACAGTAAGAACTTCCTTCATCCTGTTGAAGTTCACTGCCTGCTTTAATTTCATTGCCGTCTACATCTTTGAAAGTAACTTCATTAAGTGCTGCGGCTTTTGCAGAAACTTTGTAAAAAAGATTAAGACCTTTATTGTCCTGAACTCCAAGATTATAAACTGTATCTTCTTCTTTAAGAGCGTCACCGGTCAGATAGTAAAGGGCCGTTCCTGTTGCAACAAAATCACCGGTAACACCGGCTGCCATTTTTTCAGGCCGCTGTGTAAGGAGCTGTTCTGAATCTGTTGTAATAATTCCAGCTTCATCAATCGTAAGCAAAAACTTTTTGTCATCAATCACAACGCAATTTATATCGCTGTGTGTAGCGCCGGCTTTAAGAAATTCAGTCTTTGGAAGATTAAAGCACAAAACATAATTTGTTACGCTGTCCCCGACCGGAAGATTGCATACAATTGCCCCGTACATATCAGGAGGAGTATTGCACCTTAACGCAAATTTGTATGCATTAAAAGTACGGCCCGACTTTGGTTCGGTCATGAAAATCAAGGAAGAAACGTCTCCGCCGCAGTCATGATTCTTAAGAAAGGCCGAAGTAATTGTCATATTCAAAAGACTAACATCTTCTTCATTCTGTTTGATTGTAGGAAACTGTCCCAACTCGTAATCATCTTCAGTTTCTTCATTCAAAAAATTCATTTTTATATAAAGATGATACTGCTGCGGGTTTCTGAGAACAAACTTAACGTCTCGGTTTGTGTAAGCCGGAACAGAAATATATCCTTCACTGTCAACAGGAAATTCAGCATCAAACTCCACTGTGGCTACGGCAACATTTTCTGTATACTCTTTAAAGTAATCCTTGACGGGAGTATTCCACGAGTCATTAATTATCTGGCACGAAGCAAAGGTCAATGCAAAAACAATTGCAAGTGTTACAGAAAGAAATGCGGTCAAAATATTTTTTGTCATAAACAAACGTACACTTTTCATTTCAGTCTCCCTAAAACTGCCAGCCTAGGCCAACAGAAGGCACCAGCATTCCAAAAGCCATGTCAGACATAAACGCATGAACAAAATCTACATTGACTTCTGCGTAAAGTCTGCCAACCGTATAAAAATGAACGGCACCGCCCGCAATAAAACTTAAGTTAATACTGTTGAGCGGGTCAGATTCAATGCCGTTGTTGAATTCAAATTTCAAGTCAAAAAGAGACGTAACACCTGCACCGCCGTGAGCTTCAAGTGTCATGATGTGACGGTGTCCGCTGCCTGTTTTTGTATGAATGCGCACAGGAAACTGAAAAACAAACATTGCATTTGCATTGGACAAATTTCCGTTAACGCTGTAGCCTGAATATTTTACGCCCATTCTTGTATAACTTGCGCTCAGTCCCATTCCAATATATCCGTAACGGTGCTTAAACGGAATAAACGAAACCTTTGCATAAACCGAAAGAGGCCATACAGAAGAACCCATATACTGTTCAATAGTTCCGTCGTAAAGAATTACCGGGCAACTGTAACCGCCGCTTAAGTCAAAGTCTACGGCCTTTTTGAATTTTACCGTGACAAGAGAATTTTTTTCCTTACCGCTATTCAGTCCGCTGGCATCTGTCGCAACAAAATGATACTGTCCTACATCCAGCGTGTCCATGTCAAACTTAATAATCAGTGAACGCGCTTTTTCTTCGTCGGCCTTTACAATCTGCGGAACAAGAACTGCCGCATTTTTTTTGGCAGAATCAATCAACTCATATTCAGTAAAAGAAGTGGGTGACTTGTCCGGGGTAAAAAGATTTTCTCCCTCTATTTTGAAAATGCCGTCGTTGTATTCGTCAAGATAAAGTACCGGGCTCATATTTACATTTGAAGAAATTGAATTTATCTTAGGCAGAAAAGCACGGTAAATTGTAAACTCAAACCATTCAGATTCGGCATCGGCAATACCGATCATATTGTATGAAAAAAACTTTGTATCTGTATGTTCCAGGCGGCAAAAGGGGATCAACCTGAATTCTTGCAGTATTGTCCTTTGTTCTGTTTCTTCTTATCTCTGTCCAGATCCCTGTCCCGAAATTTTTTTCTTCTATAACAACTTCGTAGAACAAAACAAATTCCGGCGTTTCTTCATCCCATTCCAAAAATTGCCACCGCTTTTCTGCAGGAAGTTCCGCATCCTGTAATGCTTCTTCAGTAGCATCTTCTGATGTGTGCGCAAAACCAACGTCTGTGCTGCCGGCTGCATTTTCTGTAGAACCATTGTCCTGCGAAACAGCCGAATCTTCTGAAACCGTAGCATTCTGTGCAAAAACTGCAGCCGTGAGTAAAATAAGAATTACCGCAAGCAAAAGACGTTTAGTTTCCATAAGGATTGGCCGCCTCCTTTGCCTTTGGTTTACGGAGAGATGGAATATTCGTAGAGAAAGTTCCCGAAGCAGCAGGGCTTTCTTTAAGAATTTTATCAGGTGTTCCGTCATTGTCACGGTCAATTCTCAAAACTGCTACAACATTCCATTTGAATTTACCGTTAAAAAATGCCGACCTGTTTTCGTCAGAAATTTCTTCAAAATCAATTTTGTAGGATGTACCTTCAGTAATAGTTTTATTGTAAAGAAGAATTCTTCCCTCATCATTCTGAATGCTTACATGATACTCGTTTGCATCCTTTACGGCATTCCATGAAAGAACAATCTCGCGCGGGTTTTCAAGTACACGAAGATAATCTGTATCAAACTCTTTAGGTGTTGCCACAGGAAACTGTGGCGACGGCAGCGGTTCTATAGGGAGAATTTTGAATTTGCCACGGTACTTTTTGTCTTTATTCGAAATATCAATGTCATCCAGCGTTTTTGCATAAACAATAATTTCGTAATTACCGGGCCTTAGCCCGTCCGGAACATCAAGTGTTATTGCAGAAGGAGCAATTTTGTTTCCAGCTTCAAATTCCTTTGCAGAAGGAATGCGCATAAGTTCAATCGCAGGTGAAGTATCTGTTTTGTACAGCACAAACTGCGCTTCCTTGACTTCATCAACCGAACGCCATTGTGCAACTGAAGGGTTCAGAACAGCATCATCACCTTTTATTGAAGAACCAATTTCAGGAGAAACAATTTCTATCGGCCTAAGTTTGTAAAGAAAGAATTCCTTTTCTGCAATTTTACCTGCACGTCTGCTGCACACTCCAGGAACTGCCGAAGCCTGTGCCTGAACCTGCCATGTATATTTGCATTTGTCGGCAAACTTTTTTGAATACATATTTACTTCTGCAGATGTACCGTAAACAGTGTCTTCATAAATGACAGAACCGTCGTCTTTTTTACAGATTGCAAACTTATAGTAGTCGGCTTCTGCAACACTTTGCCATTCAAATTTAACAGGCGTTGTTTCGCGGGCAACAACCTTGTACATTGCAGGTTCGCTGAGTTCTGCCGCAGCAAGATTTTCCAGTACACTGAATGATTTTACAGCAGTAACAAGTTCAGCACCGTCAGTTCCGTTAGAAGAAACCAGGCGCCAGTAATATGTACCCGGAGCGAACGTAAAGCCGCTGTCATTTGTTCCGCCTTCTTTTTTTGAAACAATTATTGCCCTGAACGAAACATCGGTTGCTATCTGCAGAGTAGTTTCAAAGTTTTCGGGAAGATTGCACTTCCATGTAAAGCGCAGGTCAGGCATAAGAGAAGCAGATGTTCTGAAACCTTCAGACGGTTCAATTGTATGCTGTTCCGGTTTTCCCTTCAATGCAAAGAAAGAGCGTACCGCAGAAAGTTCAGACTCGTTTCCTTCAGCGTCAATCTGGCTTACACTCCAGTACCATCTTCCGTCCTTTAGTTTTTTTTCACCGGAACCCATCGTAAAATAATTTTCTGAAACGAATTCAGAAACTGCAGGACGCGCAAGATCGGGATTGTCTGCAATGCGTATATTGTACTTGACGGCTTCATCTTCCATCTTCCATGAAAAATAAATGTCGTTTGCACCGGGCTCTGTATTTACTATTCCGGCTTCAACAGGAACAAGCTGGACAGGTTTTTCAAGACTGCCTTTTTTTTCTACAACAAATTTTTCAGGCTCGGACGGCTCTGTAAAGCCAATGCGGTTAATAGTATAGAATGGAGTTACACGCCACCAGTACTCGCCTTCCCCAAGTGTAGAAATTATAGAAGAAGTTGTAGACGAGCGTTGGTCAACAAGAACATGTGCAAAAAGCGGACTGTCAGAAATTTCAAGCCTGTAAGCCGTAGCATAGGCGCTCTCTGTCCAGATAAGACGCACTGCAGGATTACGCGTTCTGTAAGAGTAGGAATAATTTTTTACAGGAGCAACAAATGACGGCGGCAAAGACTGTATAAGCTGGAATTTTCCCGAAGCATCAATTCCATCTCCGATAATTTTCCAGAAGTATTTGCCGTTTTCAAGATCAACGGTTACGGGACTTCCTGCTTCTGCTTCTGTTTCGTAAACAAGATTTGTAAATTTATTGTCTGAATAAATACGCAGCATAAAAGATGCATTTTCTTCTGCCGCATCAGACTTCCAGTTGAATCTTACAGGATATGTTCCTGCAGTATGGTAAAGTATGCGCGAGTTTGGGGCAGGCTCGGTAACTGTAAACGAAGGTCTGCTTGTACCGGCATCACTTACAGAAAGTTCTTCGCCTGCTGCAACAGAAACAGAACTTCCGTCTTCTGTTTTTACAGATGCATTTCCTTTTATAACCTGAACAGCAATTCCGCCTTCACCATAAGAAGCACCTCCCTGTGCACTCAGGGCAGAACCTGCACCAACTTCAACTTCTACTCCGCCAGAAGCAAGTGTTATTCCGCTCTGTGATTCAGAAGAATCTACTACCGCAAAACCGTCAGAAAGTTCTGCACGCAAAAGTTTGTCTTCAGAAAGAAAAACCTGAGCCATTGTGTTTTCAGACAAATCCATGACATTGCCGTCAGTAAACCAAACGGTTGCTTCTGAAAGTGCAGAAGTGTGGATAGTGTCCCCGTTATAAACAGGCGAATTCTGCCTCAGTCTGTCCCAAACAACACGGTCAAGAAATTTGCGCTGTGCAGTTTTGTATTTGAAAGTAATTGTTGCAATGGGCTCTTCATTCAGTTTTGTAAGCGCGCGGAAAAAACTGTTGTAAAACAGTACGAGTTCAAAACACACGCCGATGAGACAAACTAAAATTGCCGAGCAGAAGGGAACAAGAAGACTATTGCTTAACTTGAATCTTGTTTTCTTCTTCATTAAGGTTCACCTTTGCATACTCAGGAACAGGAATTCCGAGCATTGTACGCACTTCATCGAGAGTCTTTGGACCGTCAGAACCGCATGCCTTAAGACACTCACCGTCGGGAACAAATTCAGCGTCTCCCTGCGCAAAGAATTTTTCCAGATCAAAGCCGGGCATATTCACTACACCGTAAAAATGCTGAACGCCCTTACCCTTAACTTCGAATTCAACGGGAATCATTTCTACAACAATTTCGTTTTCTTTGTTCTCATCCTTAATGGAAAAGTTATTCGACTTGTTTTTTATAAAATCATCTTTTAAAATATTGTATGTATCTTCGGTAATAAGAATATCTGTTCCGCACAGCTTGTTTGAACTTTCTGTTCGTGAAGCAAAGTTTACGGCGTCACCGATTGCAGTATATTCCATCTTGTCTTCGGAACCCATGATTCCGCAGGTGGCTCGTCCCGAATTTATACCGCAGCCTATTCTGATGTGGGGCTTGTATAGTGCGCGTTCTTCACCTGCATGGGCGGCAGTAAAAGCTTCTGCATCTTTATTGTATTTCATAAGTGCATAGCGCATAGCCACTGTTCCGCGGATTGCATCAAGCGCATCTTTTTTAACATGCTGCAAATGCTTTTCAGAAAGAGATGCACGCTGTTCATCTGTTTCGGGCAGTTTTTCAAAATCAAGACTGTCGTCGCGCAAAAGACCCCAAACTGCCATAATTGCATCGCCCTCAAATTTGTCTACGTTACCGTTGCTGAGTGTAATGCAGTTGACCATGCGGCTCATATAATCGTTCAAAAAGCCGATAATCTCGCGCGGCGAATCATTCTGAAACCTGTTTTTGAAACCATCGCTTATTGCCGTAAACCCGCGAATATCACTGAAGAAAATCGTTACGTCCTTAAGGTGCGGGTCAAAATCAATTTCCTTTCTTGCGATTGCCTTTGCAACACCGCGGTTGGTAAACTTTGCAAAAGTGTTCAGAAATTCGCGTTCGTCCTGGGTACTGCGGTTAAGAACACCAATCTCGTCGCCGCGCTTTACGTTAAGCGAATCAATAATGGGCGTGTCAAAATTACCTTTTTGAATTTCATGTGCCGCTGCAGTAAGTTTTCTGATGTGAACAGAAATTGCAAAGCGAGAGAAAATGAGAATTATTATAATGGAAAGAAAGAAAACAATTCCTGTAAGATAAATATTGTTGCGGCGTGTTGTGCGCACACCTTCCAGAACAGAATCAAGCGGAACAACCGTTGCCATAACAATATCTGCAACAGAAAGTTTCTGGTACGCACCATAGTAATGGCTTTTTTTTCCCGACCCGTCTTCCATAACAAATGGAACCTGCATACTGTCATCGCGGTTGTGGTTTCCCTGGCGCATTTCCATAACAAGCGGATGGTTTTTGAAACTTTCGCCTATAAGAACACGGTCAGTTTCGGGGTGTAAAAGAAGTTCGTCGGAATCATTGATCATAAAAGTAGTATTGACAGAATCACTTCCAAGAATATCAGAAATACCTTCTATAGAAAAAGTAATTACGCAGGTCTGGTCACGTCCGTTTTCTTTCCACGGAAAAAGCAACGACATAACAGGAATTCCAAAAAACGGCGATGCGTTGAGTGCAATTGTTTCACCGCTGCAGGAACGGCGTACGGCATCTGAACTTGCAGCAAGAAAACTACGCAGAACACCGTTGTCTGTTTCGTTCGAGATAAAAAAGCGTGCGTTTACAATCTCTGCGTCAGACCCCGTAAGTCTTCCCGACTCCCCGTAACCGCCTGCAGAAAGAATGTGTACAGAAGCTATATCCTGATTGCGTTCAAAAAAGAAAGCTTCGGCCTGTTTTGAAACCGCAGAAGAACGCCCACCGCTCATTACATTTATAAGATCTAAAAGCTGAAAAACATTGGAACGGATTGTAGTAAGTTTGTCTTCCACTGTATCGGCAGCACGGCTGTTTGCAGAAAGATTGTTTTCTTCTGCAGTAATCTGAACAACCTTGCCTATAAAATAACTGTTAAGAACAGTAACCGTACCGAGCGAAACAAGTACAACTGTTCCTATAATAACGGCAAGCTTTACGCCAATGGGAAATTTTACTTTACCCAGCGGGACACCTGTTGTGTTCCCAAAAGTAGTTTTCATATAAACTCCCTGAAATCACTTGCTATTATTGTAATACTTTTCTACAAAAAAAACAATATTTTGTATTTCAAGTGTCGGTGGGGAAATTAAGCACACTGTACTGTAAAATCGGTCGCAATAATTTTCTTCAGTAATAAATCCCAGAGAAAATTCATAGTTTATAAGTGACTGTTTGTGTTTTTTTCTTTTCGAACCTTGAGCCATGCAAGACGAATATTTTCGTAATCAACTATACGATTAAAAAAAGATTTCGCTCGCTTCATTGTTGTTTTAACTATTCAAATTTTCTGCAAAATCCTCTCGTCATTTTGCTTCAATTGGCAGATCAAACAGCCGCTCAGTGGTGGGATTGCTAAATTAAGGCAAAACCTTGATTACATCATCGAGGACATAACAAAAAGCTGGTGATGAAGATTTTTCATTTTCGATAAAAGGTGTCCTTAAGTCAATTTTATTGGAACTGTCAAACGGATCAGTTCCTGTAAAATTTCCAGAAAAAACTGCAATATCATTTTTTTCAATTTTGCTGCTAACAGATTTTACGATTGAATCAATATTTTCCGGCAAAATTGCATAGTTTATGTCCAAAATGCGAACCCAGCCCTTTTCGATTCCTGCCATTGCGTCCTGACCATAAACCTTGCCGTCAATACAATCTTCGATTTTTTTACCATGCAAAAGAGCATTTATTGACTGCTCAAAATAGTAAGAATAATCAACAGAACAGCTGACCAACGAACGTGTCGGAGCAATATCTGTCATACTCTGGCTGTATCCGACATGATAGACAGGAAGTGCTCTTTTTGAATTTTCACAGGCAACAGCAGGACCTTTTGTGTCAGAATGTTGAGAAATTACAACACAGCCTTCATCAATCAATTCTACGGCAACCTGCTTTTCCAGAGAATAATTTGACCAGGTGTCCGTATATTTTACGAGCATTGTCGCTTCTGGAACAACCGACTGAACTCCAAGGTAAAAAGCCGTATAACCGGAAATAACCTCTGCAAATGGAAAAGCCGCAACATAACCAATTTTTGCCTCTTCTGCGCTTATAACTTTCGATTCAATCATTTTCTTCAGTTTTTCTCCGGCAATCACGCCGCAAATATAGCGTCCCTGATAAATCGTTCCATAACAGTTATGATAATTTGGAAGAACTGGCTCATCATTTGCATTGTCGCCAGTCGGCACGCAAAATTCAATTTCTGGATGAAGTGCCGCCATATCTTTTACAACCGGACCGTAACCATAACTCGCGGCAATTATGTAATCACACTTTTCGTTTACGAGCTCTTCAAGAGGAGGTTCAATCTGGTCTTCCGTAACATTGTACTTAGTAACGCACTCAATTTTGTCGCCAAAAACCGAAACAACGTGATTTTGTGCCTTTATAAAATTTTCTGTATAAGGAGTTATTTCATCGCCTACAAAAATAAAACCAACTTTCAGGCTCCTATCTTCGGAACGTGTCAAAATATGAATTCCAAAAGAAAGCAGGCACATTGCAACAGAAGTAATTGCGCACAAAATATATTTTTTTTTCATTTTTACATTCATAGTTTTCCTCATTTAATGTTTTCTGCCGGATTGTTTTTTGTTTTTTCGTAAAGTTTTTCCACATCTATTGTTCCGTCAGCAATCAGAGAAAGCAAGATGTCCACAAGTTTCGGATCAAACTGAGTTCCGCTGTTCCGCTTAAGCTCTTTTATTACAAAATCAAGATCCAGCTGTTTGCGATAAATACGATTTGCCGTCATTGCGTCAAATGCGTCTGCAATGCCGATAATTCTTGCGTCAAGAGGAATTTCTTCACCTTTCAGACCGTGGCAATAGCCGCTTCCGTCGTATTTTTCGTGATGATAAAGGGCGCCAACGCTTACATTGTCAACAGTCGTAAGATATTTTAAGATTTCCGCACCACGAATAACATGAGATTTCATGATTTTGTATTCTTCGTCCGTAAGTTTTTCCGGCTTCTTTAAAATAGCATCTGGAATTGCGATTTTTCCAATGTCGTGCAAAAGCGCCATCTGCCGCAGAGTCCCGCATTTTTCCCTTGAGTATCCAAGTTTTTTTGCAATATAAACCGAATACTCCGACACTCTGCGAGAATGTTGATTCGTGTTTGGATCCCTGGCATCTACGGTTTGAGCAATAGAAAGAATGGTTTCGTTCACCATTTTAATCTGCTTCTTTGCATATTCGAGTTCGTATTTTTGTTTAAGCAAAGTCTTCTGGGCACGAACTCTAGTAACAAACCATGTAAGCCAGACAAGAACAAGACAGCCTGTCAAGATAACATAGAGCTTAAACCAGTTTTTCTGATACATTTCTGTTTCTTTTTCAATCGTGTAATTTGCACTTTCAATTACGTTTCCGTTCAATCCGTCGAGAATCGAAATTTTAAACACGTAAGTTTTTGGCTTTAAGTTTGAATAAGAAATTTTTCCAAGTTCGCTGAGCAAACACTCTGTAGGTTTTAAATCATTTCCGTCAAGAAAATATCTTACGTAAGGATCGTTCAGGGAATAATTCAATATTTCCGGCTCAAGCACAAACTTTTGCGTTTGAGGCGAAAGTTTAAAAATGTCAGAACGGCTGATTCTTTGCTTTATTCCGTCAACTTCCACAAAATCTAAAATCATGCGGTAAGATTTTGAAGCCATGTCGTATTTTGACGTATTAACCTTTACAACTCCGCTGTCGCAGCAAAGATAAAGATTGTCGTTTTCGAGACAAGGCCATGAATTTGCAATCAGCAGCGAACGAAAACCATGCTTTGCATTTATGAGCGGATACTCGGTTTTTAAATTTTCAATCAAATCTTTTGACTGCGCCACAAAAATTCCTGCGCTTCCCAAAATCCAGCATGTTCCGTCAGGATCGCAAATCATGTCGTAATTGTTTGAATACGGAAAATTATCGAGTTTTTTGACTTCTCCTTTTGCGGACGTATAGCAAATTCCATTGCTTGTAACAATAAATACACCGTCAGAAAAAGAATCGTAAACCATTCGCAAAATTACGTTTGAAGAAAGTCCGTCCTTTTTTCCAATATTTTTAACAATCTTGTCATTTTCGATTTTTGAAATTCCACCGCCGTCTGAGCCTACATAGCAGCCATTTTTGTATTCAAGAAGGCAGAGAGATTTTTCGTTGGCAAAACCGTCCTGCGCAGTAAAAACTTTTTCAACAGAATCTCCTCTCAAAAAGGCAACTCCATAATCTCCGGCAACAGCAATTCTTCCGTCCTTAAGTTCGCAGATATTTCTAAAACGGTTTCCAGGAAGTCCGTTTTTTTGTGAAAAATTCTTTATCTCGTATTCGCCAGAAGAATCCACCCTCACCTTATAAATACCGCTTCCAGTCGTTGCAATCCACAGATTATTCATAGAATCCACCTTCAAACAGCGAATTCTTATTTTATTAAGCAATAAACTTATTTTATTTTCGAGTTTTTTTTCGTTTTTTTCGTCAAGAATTATAAGTCCCTCGTCAGTGCCGCAAAAAAGAAGTCCCTGCCATTTTTCTGTAGAATTTACAACAGCCGTTTCTTCAATTTCTGAAAAAAGTTCGATAAAAGTGGATTTGCACATTTCGAGAAGTCCAAGCCTTGAAGAACTGAACCAGAGATTTCCCTGATAATCGATAAGCATTGCGTCGATTGAATTCGAAAAATTGTTTGTGTAAAGTTTTTTGGCTCTAAAACTTTCATCAAAAAAAGCTATTCCCGTGTCAGAACAAACAAAAACGCCATTATTTTCTGCAAAATAGAATGAATTTATGCCTTCGATTTCCGGAATTTTAAATTTGCGGACTAATTTTGGGCCAGAAGGTGTCAGGCTGTAAATAAAAATCGAATCGTCCGGGCTTGCAAGAAAAAGCCTTCCGTCTTCCGAAAAATCTACACTCTGAAAAGAAATCTTTTCCTCGCCTTTTAAAAATGAACAGCAAATTTCTCCGTTTTTAAAGCAAAAAAGCTCTCCGCGTTCGGTAACAGCAACGACATTTCCAAATTTGTCGGCGGACATTTTTGTTACGTTTTTAATCTGTTCATATTTTTTTGTAATTTTTACTCCGCCGCTCAAAGACACGAGAGAAATTCCTTCCGTTGTTCCGATGTAATAATTTCCTTCGGTATCGCAGACAATGTCCTTTACAGAATTTGAAAGAAGACCGCTTTCTTCGTCAATCACATTCATCACGTGTTCATTTATAAAAATTGTAATTCCGCCGTCATTTGTTCCAGTCCAAAGCCTTCCTTCTTCGTCTACAAAAAGACAATTTACGCTTTTTACAGAATGAATATCACTCATAAGCTTAAATTTTGAACCGTCATACTTAAACAGGCCGGCGTAAGTTCCAATCCAAAGTTTTCCGTCATTTGTCTGTTCTATGTCGTTTGCTTCGCCAGACAAAAGTCCCTCAGAATTTGAAAAAACAGTCTGAACATAAGAGTCGTATTCATCGGCAAAATTTTGACTAAAAACTGGCTTAGGCTGAAAAACAAAGAAAAGAGCAAAAATAAAAGTCAGAAACGGAGCTATTTTTTTGAACGATTTTTTTTCCTCTAAGTTTTCATCACGTTTTTTTCTGTAAAATCTTACGAGTTTTATTAAAAGATAAATTATTTCCACACAAAACAATTTATCCAAAAATTCAATATAAAACTGGCCGGTCACAAAGGAAACATATTTTGGAAAACCTGCGTCCATAAAGAAACGCATTACTTGAGCTGCCCAGATATTGCCAATATCACCGCCATACATTGTTATGCTGACGATTACGGAAATCACTGTCGAAATTACGGCAAGTCCCATTCCAATCGTCATGGTTAAAAACTGGCTTTCAAAAACCTTTTTTTTTGCAAAATGTCCGGCTAAAAAACCGATAAATGCGCCAGTAACGCAGTAAACCGATTGCTGTTCAACAAAAATGCCGTAAATTATATTGTTCGTAAAACCGACTATAGCACCACAAACTGGACCTGCAAAATACGCAATAAAAAAAGTTCCGACAGAATCACACCAGAGCGGAAGCATAAGTTTTTCGGCAAAAACTCTTCCAAGAAGGTCAACCAAAAGCGCAATCACCGTAAACGGAACTATCAAATACTCTCTTTTATCTTTTACCAACATCACTTTTTTCCTATTTTAATATTATATTGTCGACTTTTACAGCTTAGTTCACTTCAGATTTCTGTATTTTTTTCAGGGCCCATTATACTCGCTATTATTATAATACTTTTCTACAAAAAAACAATATTTTTATTTCAAGAACAGCAAAGCCATTCTTAAAAATTACAGTTGAGACTGTTATTTCACAACTGTCTCTACTGCGCCTAAAATAGAGAGCCGACTCCTAGGGATAGTTTGAAATTGCTGGGGTCAAAGTCTTTCAACGGTAGGCCTACAGAACAATAAACACTCACGTGCGAAGAAGGATTTGCAAAAAGGCCGGTATTGAATGACGGTTCCAGAATCAGTTTAAGGGACAAAAAATCCCTGTACCCCATTCTATCTCCAGAAAGGTCAGAAAAACCCTTTACAAAATTCCAAAGAGTATAGTCCGTTCCTGAATTACCCAAAGAACCCCAGTAGTCTGCCGTAAGAAGAAAACGGTTAAAATAAAGCGGCACAAACGGAATTCCGCGCTGGATTTCATACGCAAATATAACACTTTCGGCTTCAAAAGAAAGAAATTTTCCTATATAAGAGCACATCTGCACATTGAATGCAACCGGCAGATTGTAAGTAAACGAATCCCTGCATGAAAACGGCAGAAGGCGCGGAATATTTACACTCACTTCGGGGTAAAGGTACTGTTGCAGAACCATATCATCGCCTTCATTAAAAACATTGTATTGGTGACGGCCGCCTGCTGTTCCCATAACTACAGTTTTGTAGGCAACAGACAGCGCAATACCGCCAAGCTCGAATGTTCCGGGTCCCATTTTGCGGATTGTGGAAATTTTGGCAGACACTTTGTTCTTGTCATAAAAATACAAGTTGTCATCTTCAATATAATCCAGTATCAAGCCCCCAAAACCCCATGTATTTTTTCCAAAAAAGGCTTTATTCTCAAGAGAAAACAAAAGGTCAGCCTTACCGCCAAGATTTACGCCCGAAGAAAGAGAAAGATTGTTTGAAGCCTGAACAAATCCGTCCTTGTCCACAACAACCGCAGGCATTTCACTGTAAGAAAAAAGCGATGTAGAGGTTGAACCCGAAAATCCTGCAGAAAAGCCCCATGCTTTTGCATCAAAACTCGTTCCGGCACTCAGTGTAAGAGTGTCAGAATCCCACGGGTTACTTGTCATCCATGTCAAACCCCAGACAAACGGAACAGTATTTATAAGGGAATCATTCTTCACATCATCCGCAACATAAGGAATTAACTGATAACCGGGCACAACAGGACCCGTAAGAAGAGTCCCCCTGTGCCAGTAAGGTTTTCTGTATTTTTTAGAAGAAAAAGTCCCTTCTAAAGAACCGCCGTGGCTTTCAGAAAAAGCGTCACTGCTTTCGTTAACCGCAGACCGGGCGGCGGTCAGTTTCAAAACTCCGCCGGCATTGTCAAGAGAAGTTGTGTCCAGACACAAAAGTTTTCTGTTGTCATAAAAATAAGAGCTGTAAACAACAGATCCGGCGGCAGCAACCGGCCAGTACACGCCGCCCGAAACGTCAGTATTCATAAGGAACATTTCTTTTGAAGAAGGGTCAAGCCATCCCAGCCTTGGGAAAGTGTCAGGCTCGGCATAAGAAAACAAAAGCACAGGTTTACCGCCAAGAATTCCCGCCGAAAGCCATCGGAGCCGTGCATCAGGCAAAAAAGAATATGTCTCATTTTTAACGCCGTTTGAATTCCGCAGATCCCCAAAGCATCTTATAGTCCACTCAAGTCCCGACCTGCAGACAGCATAAACATTTCCTTCAATAAAACAGGGAGAAAAAACAGACTCGCCGCTTGCAAAAGAAACTTCACTTGCCCTTAAAAAAGATTTTCCGTCAAATGCAAACGTCACAAGGGAAGCGCTCTGAGAAAAAGCATAAACTGCAGTAACATAAATTTTTCCTTCTGCGTAATAAACACACGCGTCCCTTAGTCCTGCCTGCTTTATTTCATGCCACCTGCCGCTTTTGATTTCGTAAAGTGCAGATTTGTATTTTGTTCCCGAACTGTTGTCATCTTCGTAACTTACAGCAAGAAATTCCCCGTCAGAAGAAAGCCTTGCCGAAAGAATTCCGTCGCGCGAAAACAGTTTTTTTGGAACGCCGAACATCCCGTCCTGTGCAGAACAAAGCCAGACAGCCCCGCCGTCAATGTAACTTACCGAAACATCAGAAGACGAAAGGCCGTAAAACCTTGAACCCAAAAGATTTTGTCTTGAAAAACTGTCTGACTTAGGGTTAAAAAAGTCAGTAACAAATTTTTCTTCAAGAGGATTTTTGGGAATATCTGGAACATAAACAGAATCTTTGAATTCCTTCCACGCAGTTCCAAGACTCACATCGTAGATTCGCTTGAAAGCAGTTTCATAAGTCAGGCTTTTTGCATTTATTGCACGGTACCAGAATTCGGCATATTTTTCCATTCCGTATTTCTGCTGGATAAAAGCGGCAAAAGGTCCGCCAAAACCGTAAGATGCCGATGCCGAAGGAAACTTGTCCCTTGCGCCTGTCACATCCTGCGCCGAAGGAAATTTGCCCGAAAGTTTTGCCTGGCGCGACATATGAAGGTAAAAAGGATCGTTAAGTCGCCCTTCCCCGCCGGAACTTTCCATAGAAACAGCAGCCCCTTCCTTAAAAAGAGTCGTCATAATAAAAGCCGAGCCCGGATTAAAAATATCGCCGAACACAGAATCTATAACTTTCCAGAACGGATTGCGCATATTTATAGAAACAGCATGGGTCAGTTCATGCGTAAAAGTTCCAAGAAGCGGCTCAGAAAAAACAGCCATACTTTCATCAGAAACAGCATCAAAAAGAACAATATGATTGTAGTGTCCGTTGGAAAAATAAGCGTTGTAAGCGTCAGTGTCAGGAGTAATTACAACCGGCATGCGAAAGTCAGGCTCTTTTCCGTAAGATGCACAGATTTTTTCATAAATTGAATCGGCTTTGTCAAAAAGTTCCCGGGCTGAATTTTCACTTTCTACAGGATAGATGATGTCAAACCACTTTGTAGAAGAAATCCGTATTTTAGAATGCGAAGGCATACTGGCGGCAGAAACAAAACTCAAAACAAAAGACAGCAGAAGTGCAAAAACAAAAACTCTTCTCATAAATCTCTCCAGAAAAGTGCCGCCCGGATACCCGGACAGCACAAAATATATTGTATCGGACCGCAGCTTTGCTCGAACAGTCCGTAAGCATAAAAAAAAGGTATCCAACCGGATACCTTTTTTTTATGAAAGGCGTCTAGCGGAATCGAACCGCTGCATAAAGGTTTTGCAGACCTCTCCCTTACCGCTTGGGTAAGACGCCATAAAGTATTAGTAGTATATAGAATATTACGAACTTTGTCCAGTACCCGATGGCTCATTTTCGGAAATTTTTGCTATTCTTTCCTTAAAAACAATTATCTCGCCAAGAATTCCGCAGGCTAGTGAAACCGCCACCATATATAATTCCATGGGAACCGCAAAAGGCAGTGCTTCCAGAACAAAAGCCGCTGCAATGCTGCCCTTGTACGAAACCGGTGCGCGCGGTACATCAAGAGAAGAGCCGGCGCGGGTCTTTTTAAGGCGGGATATGCGTATTATATAGAAGAAAAATACAAAAATAAAAACTGCCGCGCCCGCAATACACATAATTAAAGGTAAACTCATTTTGTCTCCAGCCACTTCAACAGTGTGTTTTTTGCAGAAACAAATGCTAACGGTATTTTTTCTACATCTTCCGCAGATTTTACACCAACCCATTCAAATCCGCTCACTTCGGACTCTTCGGCCTTAAGCTGTGCCCCAGCCGGAAGAGTTGCGGTAAAAAACATATCGCAGGTTTTGTAGACGACATCTTTGTAGACATATGTATTCGGGTAACTGCATATGTATTTTACAGAAAGCGGCCTTACACCTATTTCTTCAAAACACTCGCGCACGGCTGCATTTTCACCGCTTTCATCAGGTTCACAGAATCCGCCGGGAAAAGCCAAAAACCCTTTTCTTGGTTCCTTTGCACGTTTTTCAAATAAAAGCTCACCCTTTTTATTCTGTATAAGAAGTCCTACAGCCGCAGCGGTATTGTTGTAAAGTTCAAAACCGCAGTCAGGGCAAACCCACTTGCGCCCGCTGTTTTTTGTACATATATTTTTTGAGCCGCATTCAGGACAAAAATTGAATTTATTGTCTTTCATAACATAAATATACGCATATTAAAAAGATAAAATCAAGTTGTCTGCACATGCACTGTAAAAGTACATCCGCGCGCATAGGTGTAAACGAATATTTTTTGAATATCGGTTGAAAATAAAGGCAAAAAAATGTATATTTTTTGTATAGGAATCAAAAGGTCTGCGCTGACGCATGGACATGAAAACAGAAAGGCTACGTTGTAAAAACTTCTGTTTCATTTTTTGATTCCCGCCATCATAGGAGTAGTTGTATGACTATCAATGACATCAAGCACCCAAAAATCAAGGCTTGGATTGAAGAATGTGTCGCTATGTGCGAACCTGACGAGGTTTACGTTTGCGACGGATCTACGGCTGAATATGACCGCCTGATGAAAAAATGCGTTGACGCAGGACTCGCAACTCCGCTTGCCAAGAAGCCCAACAGTTTCCTGTTCCGCTCACTGCCTTCTGATGTTGCACGTGTTGAATCACGCACATTCATCTCTTCTGTAAAAGAAGAAGATGCTGGTCCTACAAACCACTGGATTGACCCGAAAGAGCTTAAGGCCACAATGAAAGGCCTCTACAAGGGCTGTATGCACGGCCGCACAATGTACGTCATTCCTTTCTGCATGGGACCACTCGGCTCACCAATTTCAAAGAACGGAATCGAGCTTACAGACTCTGAGTACGTTGTTCTTAACATGGACATCATGACACGCGCTGGATCAAAGGTTCTTGACATTTTCAATGCAGACCCCAACGCAGAATTCGTACCGTGTCTCCACTCTGTAGGAAAGCCGCTCAACAACGGTGAAAAAGACAACGGAGTCTGGCCTTGCGCTGATGTTGAACACAAGTATATCAGCCAGTTCCCCGAAGAACGCCTCATCTGGTCTTACGGATCAGGATACGGCGGAAACGCTCTTCTCGGAAAGAAGTGTTTTGCTCTTCGTATTGCTACTGTTCTTGCACGCGACGAAGGATGGCTTGCAGAACACATGCTTATTCTTAAGCTCACAAACCCACAGGGCGAAGTCAAGTACGTTACAGGCGCATTCCCGTCTGCATGTGGTAAGACAAACCTCGCTATGCTTATTCCAACAATCCCTGGCTGGAAGGTCGAAACTGTCGGTGACGACATTGCATGGATGAAGTTCGGTGAAGACGGACGTCTTTATGCAATCAACCCCGAAGCAGGATTCTTTGGTGTTGCTCCGGGAACTTCAGCAGAGTCAAACAAGAACGCTCTTATTTCTGCAGAAAAGAACACAATCTTTACAAACTGTGCACTTACAGAAGACGGAGACGTCTGGTGGGAAGGAATCGGTTACCCTGCAAAGGGCAAGCTTGTTGACTGGAAGGGAAACACACGCGATGCATTCCCCAAGGACAAGGCTCCAAAGGGCGAAGAAATGGCTCATCCTAACGCACGCTTTACAGCACCTGCAAAACAGTGTCCGTGTATCGCAAAAGAATGGGAAGATCCAAAGGGTGTTCCTATCAGTGCAATTCTCTTTGGAGGACGCCGCCCTTCAACAGTTCCTCTCGTACACCAGGCACGCAACTGGAACCACGGTGTATTCCTTGGATCAATCGTCGGATCAGAAATCACTGCTGCATCTACAATCGATGCATCACAGGTTGGAAAGATTCGCCGCGACCCGTTCGCAATTCTTCCTTTCTGCGGATACAACATGGGCGACTACTTCGCACACTGGATCAGCATAGGAAAGAGCGCAAAGGATCAGGACAAGCTTCCTAAAATCTTCTACGTTAACTGGTTCCGCAAGGACGAAAACAACGACAAGCTCCCCGGCGGATTCATGTGGCCAGGATACGGCGACAACAGCCGCGTTCTTGCATGGATTTTTGACCGCTGCGACGGAAAAGACAACTTCGTTGACACACCAATCGGATATATGCCAAAAGAAGGTTCTCTTAACCTTGACGGACTTGCAGAAGTTTACAAGGAACAGATTCCTGCAATCACAAAGGTTGACAAGGAAGGCTGGCTCAAGGAATGCAAAGACATCCGCGAAAACCACTATCCTAAGTTCGGAAAGCACTTGCCAAAGGAACTTACAGAGTGTCTTGATGACCTCGAAGCTCGTCTTAGCAAGGCTTAATGAATTAGTCAATTTCTAATGGAAAGGCTGTCCATAAGGGCAGCCTTTTTTTGCAGCTTCCCGCGTGCTCCCTACGCAGTATTGCTTATGCTAAGCTTATACTTAAGTAAAACTGCTCCCGGTCACCCGCGGAAATCGAAAACCGGGCCATAAGGCCCTTGATGTGACTTTTGCAAGGAAACCATCAAATGTCGCTTCGCGACCCTAAAAGTCAAATCATTTCCGCTTCCCGCGTGCTCCCTACGCAGTATCACTTCTGCCGAGTTTACTCTTTGTAACAACTGCGCTTTCACATAGAAGCTTTGGAAAAAAATTATGGACGACGAAGAATATTATTCAAAACTAAGAAGACAGTATACGAATCCGCTTGAAAGAAAAAAGAAAAACAGCAGCGGCAAATATTCATCATGGGCTGTTCCGCACGGGCGCGAAGATGCCGAAATGCTCGAAGAAAGAGAAATGACAGACAGTAAAACAGATGAACAGTTCAGCGGTGAAGACTAAAATTCAGGCCAGCCGTATTCGTTCCATTTTAATTCTTCTATCTGAAGTTCGGGCTCCCCGTTATTGAGCCTGTCGTATGCATGGTAAACAAGATATATTTTATTGTCAGTGTCTGCAAAAACGGTATTGTGACCGGGGCCTGCCCAGCGTGAATAACTGAGTCCGTTGCGCAGTGTAGTTCCGCCGCCGTCACTCATGCTCACGCCAATGTCATCATAAAAAGGACCGCAGACACTTTCAGAACGCCCCACAACAATGTGGTAAGAAGAAGCTGTTCCCCTGCAGCAAAAATCGTGTGATGCAAAAAGATAATAATATTTTCCGTGTTTAAAAAGATAACCGCCTTCTATCGGATTAGGATTTGTTCCGCGGCTGGCGACAGTTACGGGCTTTTCACCTTTTTTTACAAAACCGTCGGCACCGAGCGCAATTTCCTGAAGTCCGCCCCAGAAAGAACCAAACAAAAGAACATCCGTGCCGTTTTCGTCCCTGATTAAAGCAGGGTCAATGCAGTTGTAGTTATTTTCGGGAACAGATTCAATTATTGCGCCCAGATCTTCCCATCCGTATTCTGCTGAATTTACATCCAGCGTACGTGAACGGGCAAGACCTATGGCAGAACGGTTACTCCCGAATGTAGAAACGGAATAGTAGATGCGCCACCATCCGTCACGGAACACAACTTCGGGAGCCCAGAAATGCGTTGAGCCGGGAATCTTCTCTGACGTCCAGCGTGGGTTTTCGTCAAAAACTTTTCTGCAGTATTTCCAGCTGCAAAGATTGTCAGAAACCGCAACCGGAATTCCAGGTCCTGTCTGAAAGCGGTAATACAAACCGTTTTCCTTGACAATTACCGGGTCATGGGTAGAAGTAAATCCGCAAAGCTCAAGCAAAGGCATAATTATTTAAGTCCTGTCATTGCAACTGACGCAATAATCTGCTTCTGGAAAACCATAAAGATAATCAGAACAGGAAGAAGTGCAATAACTGAAGCCGCAAGAAGCAACGGGTAGTCAGTCTGGATAGCATACATTGCGTTAAGTTTTGCAATCATAACCTGAACAGTAAGCTTTTCCGGTGTATTAAGGTAAATACTCGGGGCAAAGTAGTCGTTCCATGAGCCCATAAACCACAGGATTCCCTGAGCTGCAATTGCCGGTTTTGCATTGGGAAGCATAATCGACCAGAAAATGCGCAGAAAACCGGCTCCGTCAATACGTGCAGATTCTATCATCGAAGTAGGAATTCCGCTCATGTACTGGCGCAGGAAGAAAATCATTGATACATTGCCAAGCATTCCAGGAATAATAAGCGGGTACCATGTATCAAGCCATCCGATTCTTGAATAAATTATAAACTGCGGAATCATGATGATAGAAAATGGTATCATAAGGGTTGCAAGTTCAGCAAGAAAGAGCTTGTTCTTTCCCGGAAAACGAAGCTTTGAATAAGAAAATGCAGCAAGTGAAGAAACAAGTGTTCCTATCACAATTGTGCTCACGGCAATAAAAATTGAATTCAGAATTCCGCGCTGTAACTGGGGATCCATTTCCCATACGCGCTTGAAATAATTTGTCCACTGCGGTGCCTTTGGAACAGCAAGTGAAAGCTGTGTCATCAAAAACTGTCCCTTTGTCTTAAGGGATGAAATAAACATCCACCAAAGCGGAACAATCATTATAACTGCACCAAGAGTCAGAAAAAAGTATACAAAAAAATTCGACAGAGTCTGATTGCGTTTCTGTGAACCATATTTTGCTACCTGCGGATTTGTCATAGCGTTTGTCATAAAAACCTCTTTTCCCTATTCCAGATAGTTTTCACTGGCAGGGCTCAGCTTAAACTGAATCGCCGTAACGACGAATACGATAATTGCAAGTACCCAAGATGCTGCACATGCATATCCCTTAAGATCTGCAGAACCAAAAGCTTTCTGCCAGATATAGAATACTATTGTAGCAGAACTGTAGTCAGGTCCTCCGGTCGGTGTCATTATCTGCGGTTCAACTATCATCTGTGCACCGCCGATTATTCCGGTAATGATAATATAGAAGGAAATAGGCTGCATCAAAGGCCAGGTAATCTTTCTGAAAATAGTCCAGCCGCTGGCTCCGTCAATAACTGCAGCCTCGTAGTATGACTTCGGAAGATTCTGAAGTCCGCCAAGGTACAAAAGTGCCGTGTTTCCGACTCCGCGCCAGACACACATAAGCATAATTGCAGGCTTTACAGTATGTTCATTCTGAAGCCAGTTTGGTCCTTTCACACCGAATGCCCAGTTCAAAAACTGGTTTAAAAGACCGTAATCACCGTTATAAAGCCAGCTCCACAAAAGTGAAACGGCAACTATCGAAGAAACAACCGGTATATAGTAAATAACACGGTAAACTTTTACTCCGGGAAGCTCCTTGTTGAATGCAAGAGCAAGTGAAAATGCCCATATCATTCCGAGAGGAATTCCAATCATGTAGACAAAGGTATTCCACAAAGAATGCCAGAAGTCCGGGTCAGAAAAAAGTTCCTTGTAGTTTTCAAATCCAACATAAAAAAATGACCTGTCTATCTCGTCCATCTTATGAAGACTTGTAAGGTCTGTCATTGAATCCCAACTGGTAAAACTGGCAAAGATAGAAAACAGGAATGGTCCGGCCGTAAAAAGAAAAAATCCCACGACAGGCGCTATTACAAAAAGAAGACCGGCGCGCGCCTCATCATTCCACTTCTTTGATTTGTTTAATTCAGTATTTTTCATAAAGAAGCTCCATTTGGTTAAAGTCACACAGACGCATCTCTTTGCAAAGATACGTCCGTGTAAGTCAGACTCCGTTATCTTCTGGCGCTCTGACGTGCTCTTGCAAGGGCTTTGTCCAGGTCACGCTGAAGCTTAGGCTGAATTTTCTTGCAGTATTCTTCGGCGGTCATTTTTCCGTCAAGAACCTTTTGAATTCCAACATAGAAATTATCATACCATACGCGGTTGTATGTGTAGTCAAACGGCCAGCTGCGTCCGGTTTTTTCAATAATATTGATAAACTCCTGACGGTTCTGCGGATTACCCGGCTTTGAAGTATAGCGTGATGCCAGTGACTTAAGGTTTGGAATCTGAAGATCCTGGTCGCAGAACATTTCATTTGCTTCTTTGTCTGCAGAAAGATAAAGTGCAAGTTCAGCAGCCTTTGAAGGATTCTTTGTTGTAGCAGAAACTGCCCAGCCTACACCGCCCCTGTATGTTGCGGTTTCATTTTCACTTGTATGAACAGGCCACGGAATAAGGTCATAGTCAAAAGGAAGAACCTTGTTGAATGTAGAAAGATCCCACGGTCCTGCAGGGAAGAATCCTAGTTCACCCTTAAGCCATCTCTGGTATGTATCAAGTGACTGAGCCTGTGTTGCGCTCGGTGTAACTTCATACTTGTTTGTCATGTCTGCCCAGAACTGAAGTGCTTCAATAAATTTTGGGTCGGTAATATTTACCTTTGTTTTTGTCTCGTCCAAAAAGTCTGTTCCGTTTCCCCATACAAACTGAATAAATGCCCAGTGAACATTGAGTCCTGTTCCGAAAGTGTCATTCATTCCGTCGCCGTTTGTATCTTTTGTAAGCTTTTTGCAGACTGAAATAAATTCATCCCATGTATAGGGAGTATCTTTGCTTGGAAGCGGAATTCCGTACTTCTGGAAAAGAGTTTTGTTGTAAGCAAATGCAAAAGGTCCGAAGTCTTTTGGAAGTGCCCAGATCGAATCACCCTGTCCGAGATATTTTCCGTCATAGCGGTATGCGTTTACAGCAGAAGAATACAAATCGTCAAAATCTACACCCTTTGCATTTTTGATATAAGGTGCAAGATCCAGAACTTTTCCGTTGTCAGCATACTGGCGTACAGATTCCGGTCCAAGATAGAAAACATCAGGGAGCTGGTTTGCAGCAAGAGCCGCCTGAATCTTTGCAGCATATTCATCACCTGTTACAGAAATGAACTTTACTTTTGTTCCCGGGTGTGTCTCTTCAAAACGGGCTACAACACTGTCCAGAATTGCCTTTTCCTGTGGCTGTGCATAGTTCATGAGAGTGATTTCATCAACGGCAAATGCGCCTGCACATACAGAAGCGGCAGCAAGAATTGAAAGCAAAACTTTCTTCATAAGTATCCTCCTGAGAATAATTGTAAGGAAGCAGTAATCTTCTTAATGATTTTATTGTAAACCCAGATTTTCTATAAGTCAAGAAAATTTGATATAAATCTTTTTTTATTGAATTAAACCACCTTTTTCAAGAAAAAAACGGCCGGACTCAAGAAAAATATGCTTAAATCCGGCCGTAAAAATATATTGTATCAATAATTTTCGTTATTTAGCAAAAAATTACTTGTCGCGTCTGTTTCCCCAGAAATACTCACCGCAGCCTTTTCCGCTGCACTCAAGTGTCGTAAAGGTAATTGTTTTGCGCGTTGTACCCCGGTTTTTTGCCCAGTCAGTAGCCTTAAGGACATATCCCTTAAAGTCACCCAGTCCGTTTATCTTTATTACGACAGAATATCCGTTGTCAGAAAGAGTCCACGTTCCCTTGTAAGTGCCTTTTACTGTTCCGTCTGCTTCAAGAACAACTTCCTTTGATTCAGTCGGAATTGCATCATCCAGGTAGATACCGATTACGGGCTTTGTATCCCCGTTGAAAGTATAGTCACCCTGTCTGTCACTGCGTACGGTAAGAATAGTATCGTAGGTTCCGGCTATATCTTCTACCGACAAAGGTGCAAGAGCTTCGTCTTTTCCGTCATAGTCATTGTAGTATTCATTCTGGTTAAGGACAGGCCATCCGTCTTCTGTAAAGAACATCTGGTGTATCTGCAGGAAGAAGAAATATCCCGGCAGGAAATTTGTGCGTGTGTGGTTTGCAAAGACAACTTTTCCGTCCTGTGTGCGCAGAATTGACTGGCCACCCTGGCTTCTGAAACTGAGTTCGCCCTTAAGAACATGGGAGCCTATTATTTTGCCGCCAATCTTGTGGAACTCACCGGCTCCGTTAAGAGGACCGATCATCATACTTCTGCCCGAAGCATCAATATAAGGACCTTCAGGTGAACGGCTTCTTCCAACCCCTACGCGGTAGTCCCAGTCCAGCGAACCCATCGAAACAAAACAATAATACCAGCCGTTGCTGCTATTGTAGATAACCTGTGCCCCTTCATAGGCAGCACCGTAACCTCCTGCAATTGCTTTTCCGAACGCGCCTTCAACAGAATCTGCAGGAACATCAAGAATATTTCCTTCTCTGTCCACGGGTTTGAGCGAAACAGTGTCCACATACATAAGGGCAATTCCGCCTTTCCACGAGCCATAGGTTACTCCGTAGCAGTCCGTTCCGCCCACATTGTAAACCATCTGTTTTCCTGTAGAAACGTCGGTAACAAATTCAGGGTCAATACAGCCAAAGCCGTATGCCATGCCGGTAAAATCACTGTCTGTTTCATTCTGAGTGTCATATGAACCGGTGTTGAGCATGTCGTACATTGTAATCGACTCGTCATCGCTCGTGTAGCTTCTGTCATAATATGTGTAGCGTACAAGAAGAGACTGTTCATAGGAAACGCCCAGCGAGTCAAACACTTCTTTTATTTTGGGGTCTTTTGCCGCGGCTTCATGTGCAGGATAAAAAGGCCCGGTTACACTTGAAGAAACGGCAAGTGCAATTGCAGCAACAGGATCTCCCGAACGGTCTTTGTCGGTAATGATTCCGTGGTACATATAGTACAGACCGTTCTGTTTAATTACAGTCGGTGCCCACGAAGAAGCTCCTGCGCGGTCAAATTCAACCCACTTAAGCCAGGCTTTATCCCACTTGCGCTGAATTGCAGATGTGTTAAGGCATTCCCAGTTTACAAGATCAGCAGAGCGTCTTATCTGAAGACCCTTTTGTCCGGCTCCACCGATAGCGGCATCAGTGGAATAAACATAGTACATTCCGTCATCATCCTGAAAAATCTTGGGATCGTGGCAGTTAAGGGTACCCCATTCAGCCTGGGTTCCGCTCCGTGGACTTGCATATTTTGTATACACGCTTTTATCTGCGTCACGTTTGGCAGCAAAGGCAGTTCCGGCAGCAAGTACGGCAACAACGGCAGCAGCAGCTGTTTTTGCAAAAATTGAATTATTCATTTTAACCTTCCGTTCTTAATTTCTTTGATATACTTTAACTTATTTTGATACAGTATATCACAGGTTTCTGTTGAAATAAAGAAATTTCTTTTACAAAGAGCCAGAAAATCTTCTGATATTGCAAATTCCGTTTTATATGCTATAATTCCGATACAAATCTTAAAACCAGAGGCAGTTCCATGAAAATAAAACCAGTCCTTTACCTGTCGGCCGCAGTCCTTGCGCTCACATCCTGCCGCACGACAGCCGTAAATCTTGCAGACTATTCACCCGCAGCAATAATGACCGTTTACTCAAACAACGGTGTTCCGTGGTACCAGGAAAAAACAGGAGACAATTACGAACTTGAACAGCAGGAAGACGGAATTCTTACAGGCTTTATAAACCGCGCACTCGACAAAAACAATCCCGAAACGCTTCTGGTTCAGGAACGGGTTGACAGTGCCGCACGCATTTTTGCAGATACTCTCGCCCAAAACGGAATCCAGGTAATTGAACCGGCAACACTCAAAGACTGCCCTGCCTACAGAAACGCCGGAACAGGTTTCTTTGACACACTCAACAGTACGGTTGCAGCAACAGGATACGACGTCATAGGCTCATCTTCACGAAAACTCAACAAAATGACGGCAGAACAGACAGGGGCAAAAGCGCTTGTTTATGTAAAATTCCGCTTCCAGAAAGAAGCACTGCAAGAAGGGTTCAGAAATGCAGGTGTATGCGCAAGGGTCGTCATGACAGTATACGCGGCAGACTCACAGGGAAAAACAATTATAAACAAAGAATACACAGGCCGTTCAGCAGAATACACGCCTTTAAGAAACAACAACTGGAACAGGGACGAAGTATGCTCTTATTTTGAAGAAACAGTTCAGACTCTCTCAAACAGATTTGCAATGGACTTTCTATATAACAGCACCACCCCGCCCGCAAAAGAAAGCGTTTCTATCCCGGACGAAGCAGTAAGTATTCCCGCACCGCAAAAAACTGCTTTGGATCCGGCAGTGCAGGAACAGGAATAATGTTATATTACTTTCGGGAACTGCACTTTACCAGAAAAAAAGGGGCAAAAACAGACCCCAGCAGAAGTACCGGAAGTGATGCCATAAACACGTATCTTCCAAAATAAAAGAAACCGCAGGCAAAGTTAAGCACGCCGGCAGCAACAAACAATATTCCGACCACGCGCTTGGCTTTTGTAATGCCCTCTGAATCAGACTTATCAACTCCCGGCAGGTTTATTGCAGAAGAATTCACTTTTGGAATGTAGTTTCCTACAGCAGCAAAGACAAGTCCCACTACTGGAATGATAATTCCGCTTATATTTATAAAATTTCCCAGCGTATAGGCATAAACCAGGGCACTGACTACAAGGCACAGAACGGGTACAAGCCATTTCAAAACAAGCTTTAAACCGGCAGGCATTTTCTGTCCTTTTGCAGATTTTTCTATAAGCAGGTGATACAGTATATTCATGGCAGCCATAAGTGCCGGCAGAATAAAAACTGTTACCCACTTCGGGGCAAAATTGTCGGGTTCGTTGTTAAAATTAAAGTGCACGACTATACTTTCAGGAAGATTGTTCCACGCGGCAAGCCCAAACAGCATGGGCATAAAACACACTGCAGTTGTAATAAACATCAGCGCCAGATACGGCTTTTTGTTTTCATTGTTATTTTCCATTTTCTTCTCCTGCTTCGTCTCCATTATTTTTCCCCGAAGACTTGAACTGATTTATCCAGAGTACAAGTTCTTCAAAAACACTTGTACAAAGCTCGTAATAGATGAAGTTTTTGTATTTTGTTTCATCTACAAGACCGGCTTTTTTAAGAATGGAAAGATGATATGAAATCGTTGCACCGGTCATATCAAATTCCGCACCTATTTCACCGGCAGACATCTTTCCTTTTCTGAGCAGTGTAAGAATCTCACGCCGCACAGGATCGGAAAGTGCCTTGAAAGTGTCCTGGAATGCCATAGCCACCTCTATTTAGAAATATTTCTAAATACTAGTAAACTACATAAGAAAAGAAATGTCAATAACTATTTAGAATTTTTTCTAAATACAGAAGACTTACTGAAAAACAGGGAAGCCTTTTTCGTCGTACCTGATTTTTTTAACCCATGCATGACGGTTGGGGTCATACAGTGCAAAAGCAAGATCCACTTCTGCATAAGGGCGGGCATGATAAACAAGATAATCTGTTTTTCCGTCGCGGCTTGTCGTAAAGCTGTTGTGTCCGGGTCCAAAGATTCCTGCGGCCTCATCTGTCACCAGAACAGGCTTTTCAAGTTTTATCCACGATTCTGCTTTTGTAAGATCTGCATTTTCGTCGGCATACAAAAGTCCCATACAGTATGTTGCATCAGTTGCGCTTGCTGAATATGTAATGAAGATTTTTCCGTTGCGCTTCAAAACGGCTGCACCTTCGTTAACCTTGAATCCCCTGCATTCCCAGTCAAATTCAGGGCGTGTAAGCAAAGTTACAGGGAACTTGAGTTCGTAGGGAGAAGACATTTCTGCCAGATAAAGACAGGAATTTTCTGTTTTTTCAGGTGATTTTTGTGCCCAGACAGCAAAGTGCTTTCCTTTGTTTTCAAAAACTGTAGTATCAAGCATAAAAGAGTCCCATTCGGGAACAAGCATGCCTTTTTCTACCCATTCACCGCAGAAAGGATCCTGTGACGTATTTTCAAGTACCCAGGTTCTTATCCACCAGGGATCTTCTGCACGGCCGGCCGCAAAATACAAATACCACTTTGAATCAATATAATGAAGTTCCGGTGCCCAGATATGCCAGCTCATGGGACCGTCTGCATGTTTTCTCCAGACAGTAAGCGGTCTGGCCTCCTCGAGTCCCTTTACAGACCAGGCACGTCTTATTTCTATTCTGTCATATTCAGGGCAGGAATAAGTAAAATAATAATACCCGTCTTTATGAAAGTAAACATAAGGGTCAGCAGTCTGTCTCACAAGTGGTTTTTTCTCATCTTCATCAGTAATATCAGTGATATTCATAAATTTTTCTCCAAAAAAAGTATTTATACGCAGGTTGCAGTCTATGCGATTTTTTTAATTTAAAAAAAACAGCCGGACAAAACTGCCGGCTGTTAACTCAAAGCGATCTGTTCCGCTTATTTTGCGGGACCTTCAGGCGCAACGGCACCAAGTGCAAGCTGTGCAATCTGGGCATCAGAGAATACCCTGTTTGCAACAAGAACATTGTCCATTGCACCGTTGAACAAAGGATCAGCAGCCCAATTTGAACGTCCTATGTAAATACCTGTAGCAGTCGCGGCAATATCTGCAGTCTTTACAGGACAGGGCAGTTTCTGGGCAAGTTTTCCGTTAACATAAAGAGCAGCAGATCCGTTTCCGAAAGTTGCTGCAATGTGTGTCCACTGGCCGGTCGGTGGCAGAGGTGAAAGAATTGTTACGTTTCCTGCAGCCCCGAACACATCCATGCGCAGCATCTTTGTGTTAAAGTCCATTCCGCACCAGACATCACACTGGCTTCCGTCACCAATGTCAAATACACGGGTCCAGTCTTTCCATGAAGAAGGATTGACCCATCCGGCAATTGTTACGCCTTCACCCGAAAGAAGTTCGCTGTCAATAGTAAGGTATTCGTCTTCACCGTTAAACTGAAGAGCCTGACCTTCCTTGCCTTCCACAAGAACAGAACCGTCAAGAGCACCGGTATAGACATTCATTTCCTGTCCGGAATGATCAACAACTTCATTGTCAACAATTTCTTCTTCAAAGGTATAGTAACCGATTACACCGTCACCTTCGTGAATCGTATACGGAAGAAGCGGAGCCTCCTTTGTTGTACCGCATCCTGTAAGTGCAAAAAGTGAAGCGGCAGAAACAATTCCTGCAATAATCTTTTTCATAAAAATCCTCCTGAACAAAGATTAACCGGGTGTGCCGGTCAAATATATTTTAACACACCCGTATTAATAAAAAAAATTATGAAAAAAAAGTTACTCTGCTGAACCTATAATTCCCGCGTAAACAGATGCAATTTCTTTTGCGCTGAATGAGCGTGATGCTACAAGAAGTTCATCAAGTGCCCCGTGAAACAGCGGATCTGCAGCCCAGTTTGAACGTCCTACATAAAGTCCGAGCGGGTCTCCTGCAGAAAGCTGCTCTACAGAAACAGGACAGGGAAGTTCCTGCGAAAGTTTTCCGTTAACATAAAGGGCCATTTTCCCGCTGCCAAATGTTGCGGCAACGTGAACCCATGATCCAACCGGCGGAAGAGGACAGTTTACCTGGGCAGCTGTTCCTTCTTCGCGCATTCCGAGTGTTCCGGGAGTTCTTCCGTCGACAGCAACAAATACGTCTGTCTTTGTATCGCCAAAGTCAAATACACGGCCCCAGACAGCCCATGAGTCAGCCTTAACCCATGCAGCAACTGTGAATCCGTCTCCTGAAAGAAGTTCAGAATCAAGGGTTATATATTCATCTTCTCCGTTAAGTTTGAGTGCCTTACCTGATTTTCCGTCTACAGTGACAGATCCGTCAAGTGCAGATGTGTAAACGTTCAGTCCGTTTCCTGAATGATCGATTACTTCATTGTCTACTATTTCTTCATCAAAAGAATAATATCCCACTACACCTGAATCTTCGGTAATAGTAAACGGTGTTCCACCGGAAGCCTTTGCCCCGGAAGCACATGACAGTAAACCAAAAGCAGCGGTAACAGCAACAATAACGCCCACAACTTTCTTCATAAAAATCCTCCGTATTAACTTATATTGATATATTCCAATTAAACATGGAATATTCATTTCTATTTCTAATAGTTTACACCCGTTTCCCAATATTGGCAAATGTTTTTTTACTTTTTTTGTTATTTATCATATTTTTTTGATAAATAAACAGCTGTACGTTAAGCAGGAGTACATGTAAACGTATTTCATGAACGGCGAATATTTCGCCATTCATGAAAACCACAGGTGTTTCACAACTGTAATGCGAACAATTTGCGTTTAAAAAAATAAGCCCTGCTAAAATGCTCATGTACGATAAAGAAGCAAGCAACCGAAAACAAGAGATAGACCGCCAGCACCACACTATTCCGAACCAAAGAAAACAAAGACCAAAAGACAAGCATTGTGGAAATATTTGTTGGCAGAAAATATACTTGCGTGCACACGCATATTTATGTATAATACGTTCTGCTTGGAGGTATATATCTATGCAACTATTAAAATGGCTTTCCGTAACAGACCGATTTTACAAAATCTATTTGGACAAGCAACTTGCCCCCTATGGAATCAACAACAGTCAATATATGTTTTTGATTAAAATCTGTCGTTCGCCCGGCATTTTACAGGATTCTTTAATGGATATGTTTTATGTTCATCCGAGCAATATTGTACGGACAGTTGCGGCATTAGAAAAGCAGGGAATGATTACACGTTCTCCCAATGATAAGGATAAGCGGACATGTAAATTGTATCCTACAGAAAGAGCATTGTCTATTATTGACGAGATACAGATGATATGCGAAAAGACAGAAGCTCTTTTATTGCAGGGTATGAGCGAATCCGAGCAGAACCTTTTTATGGATTTCTTAATACAGGCGGGCAGAAATATCACATCGGAACTCCATATAGAGAGAAAGGGGGAGGAGTTCAATGACTGAAAATCCTCTGGGCTATGAAAAAATTTCAAAGCTGTTGAAAAATTTTGCTGTTCCCAGTATTGTGGCGTCTCTTGTCGGCTCAATCTACAATATTGTGGATCAGATTTTTATTGGTCAAGGGGTCGGTTATTTGGGAAATGCAGCAACCAATGTTGCCTACCCGTTTTCTACCATCTGCCTTGCCATTGCACTACTGGTCGGAATTGGCAGTGCTTCCCGTGTTTCCCTCTGTCTTGGACGCAAAGAGCCGAAAGCTGCCGCCAAAGCAGCGGGAAATGGTATTGTTCTGATGGGAATTTTCGGAATTATTTATTTGCTGGTTGGAGAAACTTTTCTGTCTTTGCTCCTAAAGGCATTTGGGGCAACGACAGATGTATTTCCATATGCAAAGCAGTATGCCAGCATAACATTGATTGGAATGCCGTTTCTCATTGTAACGAATGGTATGAGCAATTTGATTCGAGCAGATGGAAAACCAAAGTATTCAATGGTCTGCATGGTTGTGGGAGCTATTATCAATACCATTCTTGACCCCATTTTTATTTTTGTTTGCGATTGGGGAATTGCCGGCGCAGCTTGGGCAACGGTTATTGGGCAAATTTTTTCTTTCATACTCGCACTCCGTTATCTATGGCGTTTCCAAACAATCCATTTTGAAAAAGAGTCGTTTTTATTGGACATCAAAGAAAGCATGAAAATTTGCAGCATGGGAATAAGCAGCAGCTCAAATCAGATTGCAGTTACCGTGATTCAAATCATTCAGTACAATTCGTTGACTTATTACGGCGCATTAACAAAATATGGAACGGATATTCCCTTGGCAGCTTGCGGAATTGTTATGAAAACAAATGCCATAATCCTTGCGATTGTTGTAGGAATCTCGCAGGGAACACAGCCGATTATCGGTTTCAACTATGGAGCAAGGCAATATCATCGGGTACGGGAGGCTTACATGCTTGCAGTAAAGTGGAATCTTGTTGTTTCCACTATTGCTTTTATCGCATTTCAATTTTTCCCGCAATCTATCATTTCACTATTCGGAGACGGGGACGAGCTGTATTTTGAATTTGCTGTTTTGTTCATGCGTACCTATCTTTTCATGGTGTTGGTAAATGGTGTGCAGTTGCTTTCTTCCAGCTTTTTTACCGCAATAGGAAAAGCGTTAAAAGGTGCTCTGTTGGCATTAACAAGGCAGACCTTTTTCTTGATTCCGCTTACCCTGCTGCTCCCGCTTCGTTTCGGAATTATGGGAGTATTGCTAGCGGGGCCTGTTGCTGATTTTTCAGCGTTTGTGCTATCTATTGTGTTAGTGGGAACAGAATTAAGAAAGCAAAAAAATGCAACAAATATTAGTCCACAGTAAAATGAACGGGCTACGTCCGCTATTGACAGCACCGCCCGGTTTCGCAAATGGGTAATCAAGGGGCGACAGCAAAAAGTGCTGCCGCCTCTTACATTATAAAAGCAACTATCAATCATGCACTACCCTTTTAGGAGGAAAGGGGGAATTTCCATGACCTGCACAAAAGATTACCGGGAACATATCGAGTATACCTTTCACGCCTTTTGCAAAGTCGTTATCCGCAACGCAACGATTACCGCAGCAAGGGCAAGGAGCAGAAAGTACAAAAGAGAAATATCCCTTGAATACCTCACAGAAGAAAATCACTACCCTTTAAGCACAGCAGATAAGTATTTCCAAGCCCCGGAGCCGGACGAGGAATACACGCTTACCCTTTGCGGCGATACCGTCATTTTCAGTAACGCCTTACTTGTGGAAGCTCTGTCACGGCTGGACACAAAGAAACGGGAAATGGTTTACCTGTCCTTTTTCCAGAAAGTGCCGCAGCATGAAATCGGCAGACGGTACGGGCGCAGCCGCAGCACAACGGGCTATCATATCCGAAAAGCCCTGCGGCAGCTACAAGCGGAAATGAAGGGAATGGCGTATGAGGAATAGCAGACTTCTCCCCTATGAAACAATCGTACAAGCCGCCAGCGGGGAGCCGGAAGCGGTCAACACCGTATTGCAGCACTACCGCAGCCACATACGATATGTCGCCCTTGTAAACGGACAGATAGACCAAGATACAGAGGACTATATAACCCAAACGCTGCTTACCGCACTTTTCAAGTTTCGTTTTGAGGGATAGCCCCGCAGTCTACATCAGAAGCTAATTAGCAATTCTCTGAGAAGTACTTAATAGTCCTTACCCACAACGCAAGCAGGTGCGCAGCGTTGTGCCGGAGGTTTTCCGAAGGAACGTATTTCATGAACGGCGAATATTTCGCCATTCATGAAAACCACAGTTGTTTCACAACTGTACTGCTAACAATTTGCATTTAAAACAAACAAGCCCTGCCTAAAAAAGACAGGGCTTGTCTTCAGAAATCAGAATCTAATTAGCAATTCTCTGAGAAGTACTTAATAGTCCTTACCCACAACGCAAGCAG